>Ga0116226_10000132_pt1 | contig 56091 bp, 49 predicted proteins | sample S1TSphfallax_FD_89692 | JGI IMG/M metagenome (GOLD analysis project Ga0116226, IMG submission 89692) | Host-associated microbial communities from peat moss isolated from Minnesota, USA - S1T2_Fa - Sphagnum fallax MG | ecosystem: Host-associated > Plants > Peat moss > Unclassified | place: USA... | reverse complement strand
TCATCGAGCGTGTGGCTGCACATGGGTGCTTTCGGACCCAAGCGCATCGTCACGCCCAGCGACCAGCACACGCCCGCGGCGCCTTATTCGGTGATCAATAACAGCTACAGCCTGCTGGATGTCACCGACATGGTGTTCATCGACGCACCCGGAACCGGTTTCAGCCGCATCGCCGGCAAGGACAAGGAGAAGGCGTTTTACGGGGTGGACCCCGACGCCTACGCGTTCACCGAATTCGTCACGCAGTTCCTGACCAAGTACGGACGCTGGAACTCGCCCAAGTACCTGTTCGGCGAAAGCTACGGCACGACGCGTTCGGCGGTGCTCATCAACGAGCTCGAATCCGAGCGCGCCATCGACTTCAATGGCGTGATCCTTTTGTCACAGATCTTCAATTTCGATTTGAGTGCCGACCGCCCCACGGTCAATCCGGGTATCGACCTGCCGTACCAGCTGGTGCTTCCGACCTACGCGGCCAGCGCGTGGTATCACCACAAATTGTCGCCCGACAAGACGGATCTGAATGCACTGCTCACCGAAGTGGAGGGTTTCGCCATGGGCGAGTATGGACGCGCCCTCGGCGCGGGCACCGATCTCTCCGCCGCGGATCGCAACGCCATCGCCGCCAAGCTGCATGACTACACCGGGCTTCCGGTCGACTATATTCTCAAGGCCAATCTGCGCATCGACGGCGGCGAGTTCCGTCAAAATCTGCAGGCCGACCAGAACATCACCACCGGCCGCTTGGATACACGGTTCTCCGGCCCGGACTTGGACCCCTTGAGCCAGCGGGCCGAATACGATCCTCAATCGAGCGCGCTGAGTTCCGCTTACGTCTCGGCGTTCAACGATTACGCCCGCAAGGAACTGCACTACACCAACGACCATGCCTTCAAACTCAGCGTTCCGATCTTCCAAAGCTGGAACGGCCTGCATCAGCAACCCGGCCAAAGCAGGGCGCCGACCTCCTCCGAGCAAGGTTTGAACGTCATGCCGGACCTCGCCAACGCCATGAAAGTGAACACCAATTTGAAGGTGTTGCTGAACGCCGGCTACTTCGACCTGGCGACGCCGTTCTACGAAGGCATCTATGAGATGCACCATCTGCCGATGCCCGCCGAACTGCAGCAGAACATCCAGTACAAGTTCTACGAGTCCGGCCACATGGTGTACGCCAAGGACTCCTCGCTCAAGGTGTTGCATGACACGAGCGCCGCGTTCATCCGCGACACCAGCACCGTGCCGCATTAAACGCGCTGCATCAGACAGTGCTGCATGAGACAGCGCTGTCTCAGACCGCGCTGCACCCCGGTGTCGCCCGCCGAAATCGCTCATGGATGACGCGGCCGCCAGCCGTACGGCGCTCGCGACCTCCTTGATGCGCGCGCTGTACACCCGGCTCGATCCGCATCCGCTGTTCGACGATCCTTGGGGCGAGCGGTTGGTGCCCGAGGCCATGCGCGGCCGTTTCGACGATGCCAGACTCCTGCGCAGTCCCGCCTTCCCGAACGTGATCACGCGCTCGCGCTACGCCGAAGACGCGTTGCGCGCCGCCGTGTCGCGCGGCGTCCGGCAATACGTGCTGATCGGTGCGGGATTCGATAGTTTCTGCCTGCGCCGCCCCGCCTTTGCCCAGGATCTCGAAATCTACGAAATCGACCACCCGGCAACTCAAGGGCTCAAGGTGTCGCGTATCAAGGAGTGCGGCATCGCGCTGCCGCCGACCGTGCACTTCATCGCGGCCGATCTCGCGAAGATCAGCGTTGCCCGAGCCTTGGCGGATTCATGCTTCGATCCCGGACGGCCCGCCTTTTTCTCCTGGCTGGGAGTCACCATGTACCTGACCCGCGATGCCAATCTGGATACGATGCGCGTCATCGCCCACTCATCCCCGCCCGGCAGCGAGCTGGCATTTACCTATGTGGAAGCCGCCCGGCTGGAATCGCCCTCCCCGGCGTTCGAGGAGATGCAAAGCCAGCTCACCGCCCTGGGCGAACCGTTCCTCTCGGGATTCGACCCCGTCACCCTGGCCGCCGACACCGCAGCTTGCGGCCTCGAGCTGATCGAGGATCTGACCGGCGCCCAGGCCCTGGCGCGCTACGGCAGAAGCAACGACCCCGCTCTGGCAAGGCCCAGCTCTTCACATATCGCCCTAGCGAGGGTCATGCCTAACTCCAACAGCCTCCTTAACCCCACCTGATGTTGAACGACCCTATCTGCGGGCAAGGCCACAGGCCGCCGGACGGGACCTGCTGCCTTTTCGGTCCCGTCCGGCGGCCTGTGGCCTTGCCGTCTCTGGCAGCCCCTGGTATAAAGCCCGGCTATTCTTCAAAGTTATAACGATTCGGAGAACTTTTGCCATGTCGCGAGTCTGCCAGGTAACGGGCAAGGGTCCCAAAACGGGGAACACGGTTTCGCATGCCAATAATCGCAAGCGCCGCCGCTTCCTGCCCAATCTCCACAGTCACCGATTTTGGCTGGAGTCGGAAAAGCGCTGGGTCAGCCTGCGAGTGACCACCCGCGGCTTGCGCACCATCGAGAAGCGCGGCGTGGATGTGGTGGTCGCGGACCTGCGCGCCCAGGGCTTGAAGGTCTAAGGAGCGAGAATCATGCGCGACAAAATAAAGTTGGTCTCCACGGCGGGCACCGGTCACTACTACACGACCACCAAGAACAAGCGCCTGCATCCCGACAAAATGGAAACCATGAAGTTCGATCCCGTGGTGCGCAAGCACGTCGCCTACAAAGAATCGAAGATCAAGTAACCGTCTCGTGATCGGGCTGGTTCGTGCCCGAACTTCCTGAGGTAGAAACCACCAAGCGCGGTATTTCCGCCGCGCTGGTAGGTCATCGCGTAGCCAAAGCCGCGGTGCGCGACCGTCGCCTGCGCTGGCCGATCGCCGCAAACTTCGAATCGGCGGTGCTCGGCCAGACCGTGCGCAGCGTCGAGCGGCGCGCCAAGTACATCCTGGTCGGATTCGATCACGGCTCGCTGATCCTGCATCTCGGCATGTCGGGCAGCCTGCGACTGGTGCGGCCCGGCACGCCGCCGCGCGCCCACGATCACTGGGACCTCGAGCTGGACTCAGGCTGGGTGCTGCGCTTCCATGATCCGCGGCGCTTCGGCAGTCTGCATTGGACGGAAGGGAACCCCGACGCTCACCCGCTGCTCGCGAAGCTGGCGCCCGAACCATTGAGCGACGCCTTCGATGCAACTTACCTCTATCGAGCGACGCGCAAGCGTAGTGTCGCCATCAAACAATTGCTCATGAACTCGAGCATCGTGGTGGGCGTCGGCAACATCTACGCCAGTGAAGCGCTGTTCCACGCAGGCGTCGCGCCGCGCCGCAAGGCGCGACGCATCACCCAGATCGAGGCGGCCAAACTCGTCTCGGCGGTCAAGCAGGTGTTGGCCGCAGCCATCAAGATTGGCGGCACGACCTTGCGCGACTACGTCGACCCTGAAGGTTCGCCGGGATATTTCCGTCAGAAGCTCTACGTGTATGAGCGTGCCGGCAGCGCATGCCGCGTCTGCAAATCCACGGTCAAGCAATTCGTTCAAGGCCAGCGCAGCACCTACTGGTGCTCGACCTGTCAGCGTTGAAGGCCGACGAGCGAGAATCCCTGGATGCGGCGGCGGTTGGTCCACCATCCGAGGCCCGCGATACCGGACAATAGCAGCGGTAGTCCTGCCGGCAACGGGACCGGCGCCAGATTCAAGGTGCCGGAGTAGCTGCCGCCGGCGGTGCCCGACACGGTGCCCTCGATTTCCAGCACGTATGTACCTGCGTTCAGCGTGGTGGGGGAAATGACCGCTATCGTGCCGCTCGTGGGACCGCTGTTGAACGGCACGCTCCAGCCATTCGCCAAAGGCGATCCCGCCACCGGCACGGCTTGGCCGGGGGCGTAGGTGAACAGCGCAGCCTGCAGACCATCGATCTCCAGTGTATTGCCGAGATTGATGGTGGAGGTCACCGAATCCGCACTGCCTCCGGCGATCGTAAAGACGTAATCGTCGTAGAAGCCCGCGGGATTGGACGTCGATGTGGCGCTTGCGCCGACGCCGGCACCGAAGCTATTGCCATACGTATAGGAGCCCGGGATGGCCAGGCTCGTATTGCTGCCATAAACGATCGTGCCCGAGTTGGTGGTGGTATCGCTCAGACCTACACTGGACGCGAGGGCCGATCCGATGCTCATGAGGGTAATCGCGGTACCGACGAGGAACTTCACGCTGGTATTCATTGTTCCGTTCGCTTTGCTTTTGACTTCCGCGACTCTAAGCAATCGATGTCACACGTAGTCGATCGGCTCTATGACAAGAAGGTAACACCGAGCGGCCGGAAGGGCGGGCGGCGCTAGTAAACCAGGCCCTCCCCCTCGCCGCGCGGATCCGACGCCGCCTCCACTTTGCCGCTCGCGAAATCCCATGTGACCACCTGCATGTTGCCCCAGCGCCGGTTTTCGAGTTTCAGCGAGTGGCCCATGGCTCCCAGTTCCGTGATCTCCGCATCGCTCAGCGCGCCCGGTTCGTAATCGACTTCGTCGGGCAGGTATTGATGGTGGTAGCGAGGATATTTCACGATGTCCGCGGCACTCATCCCATCCAGGTAATTCAAGGTGCCGAGCAGTACCATGCTGATGATGGTGCTGCCGCCCGGCGTGCCGATGATCATCACGCCCTTCGGCGTCTCGACGAAGGTCGGCGACATGCTGGAGAGCGCGCGTTTGTTGGGTGCGATGGCATTGGCCTTGGCGCCGACGAGACCGAAGGCGTTGGGGTGACCCGGCTTGGCGGAAAAGTCATCCATCGTATTGTTGAGCAACACGCCGGTCCCGGCCGGCACGCAGCCGTTGCCGAAGAACAAGTTCACGGAAATGGTGGCCGCGACCAGATTGCCGGCCGCATCGAGCACCGAGAAATGCGTGGTCTGGGTGCCGCCGGGCTCGGACTCGATGCCGGGCAGCATATCCGACGGCATGGCCTTGTCCGTGCGGATGCTGCTGCGCTGCCCGGCCGCGTAGTCCACGCTCATCAATTGCGCCAGCGGCATTGTCACGAAGTCGGGATCACCGAGATAGATCGCACGGTCCCGGTAGGCGCGGCGCATGGCCTCGATGACCAAATGTTTGCGCGTTCCTGAATCGAACCGCGGTAGATCGAACCCCGCGAGGATATTGAGTGAATCCAGCACCGCGATGCCGCCGGATGAGGGCGGCGAGGCCGACACGATGCGCGCCCCGTGGTAGCTGCCGATCAACGGTTTGCGTTCGACGACCCGGTAGTTCTTGAGGTCCGCGAGCGTCCAAATGCCGCCGCCGGCGCGCACGCCCTCCACCAATTCCGACGCCACCCGTCCCTCATAAAAGCCCTTCGCGCCCTGCGCCGCCATGGCTTCCAGCGTCGCCGCAAGCTCCGGCTGTTTGATGATGAATCCCAACGCCGGAACCTCGCCTTGCGGCGTCAGGAACGCCCGCGCCGCCTCCGGCGAGCGCAGCAAAATATCCCGCTTGAAGCGAATGCCGCCCTGCAAGCGCGCGTACAGAGGATAACCTTGCCGCGCCAGGCGGATCGCCGGCGCCAAGCTCTGCTTCAGCGGCAGCTTGCCGTACTTGCGCGCCAGGTAGTCGAACGCCGCGGGTTCGCCGGGGATACCTGCGGAGAGTGGACCGCTGGTGGAGGCGTCCGGGATCTCGTTGCCGTTCGGGTCCAGATACATGTCGCGTGTCGCGGCACCCGGCGCCTTTTCGCGCGCGTCCACCATGGTTTCCAGGCCGTCCGACTGCCGGTGCAACAGATAAAAGCCGCCACCGCCCAACCCCGAGCTGCTTGGTTCCACGACGGCCAGCGCTGCCGATACCGCCACCGCCGCATCGAAGGCATTGCCGCCGGCGGCAAGGATTGCCTCGCCCGCGGCGCTCGCCAAGGGATAGGCGCTCGCGATCGCACCTTGGTGAGCATGCACGGCCGGCAGCGGGGCGGCCGGCGATTTCGCAGCAGCTGGCGGGGCAGCACTTTGCGAGTCGGCGAACCCATGACTGATCGGCAGCGCCGTTGCGGCCAATATCGCCAGGCAGCGCAGCGACGAAAATCGCCGCATCAAAGGTTGGATTTCCGCTTCAAAGCTTGCGATGCCGCTTGAGTTCCAGCTCGACCGCCGGGTGCACGAATTCGGACACGTTGCCGCCCAGCACGGCGATCTCCCGGACGAGGGTCGAGGAAATGAAGGTGTACTGTTCCTGCGGAGTCATGAAGACGGACTCGATCTCGGGCGTAAGGTGCCGGCTCATGTTGGCCAATTGAAATTCGAATTCGAAATCCGACACCGCGCGCAGGCCTCGCACGATCACCGACAGGCCGTTTTGGCGGGCAAATTCGACGGTGAGTCCCACGTAACCCTTGACCTCGACGTTGTGTACATCGGCAAGCACACGACGCGCCATGTCGACACGTTGCTCCAAACTGAACATCGGAGCCTTGTTCGGATTGGCGGCAATGGCAACGACCAGACGGTCGAAGATGCTCGCAGCACGCCGCACCAGATCCGTATGTCCGTTGGTGATCGGATCGAAGGTGCCAGGATAGACGGCTGTTCGTTTATTCATCGGCCTTTATCTTCCCGTTGATGCGCGCCAGATGATACCCCACCTCGCCCGCCGACTTCGATTTGAGCAATTCCCAATGAGACGGCAGTCGCGGAAGCCCCGCCGCACGCTCGTTCTCCAGATAGATCAGAGCGCCCTCCGACACCCAGCCCCCGGCTTCCAGCCGGGGCACGTGCTCGGCCAAGGCGTCCTGGCCGAACGGCGGGTCCATGAAAACGATGTCGAACAGCCGCGGGTTGCCGCGCAAATAGCGTGCCGCGCCCATCTCCATGATCTTGCCGTTGGCCGCGCCCTTGAGGAGGGTGAGTTGCGCCTGTAAGTTGCGCGCCGCCGCCGGCGCCTGCTCCACAAACACGACCTCGAGCGCCCCCCGCGACAGCGCCTCGAGCCCGAGCGCCCCGGAACCGGCAAAAAGGTCCAGGCATTTGGCGCCCGCCAGCGATTGTTGCAGCCAGTTGAACAAGGTCTCGCGTACCCGGTCGGGGGTCGGTCTCAGTCCCGGCAAATCTGGAAAGGCCACGCGCCGGCCGCGCCACACGCCGCCGATGATGCGCACCGAGTTGCCGTGGCGGCGGGCAGAACCCTGACGGGCCGTGACCTTGCGGTCCGCACCCTTACGGTTCGCTTCTATTTCCAATTGGGGGTACCCACTGCCGGTATCATACGCGTCCCATGACGAATGAAGCCGACACCCCGAAGGTTCGGGGATTTTTCAAACGATTACGCGCCAAACTGAACACAGGCCCCGCCTGGCTCACCACCGACATCAAGGAGCTGCTGCCGGGCCGCAAGATCGATGCGCAGATCCTCGATGATCTCGAAACCCGCCTGATCACCGCGGATGTCGGCGTCGAGGCCACGGCCCGCATCCTGGATGATCTGCGAAAAAGGGTCGCCCGCAAGGAATTGAATGACGTCGATGCGCTGCTCAAGGCCCTGCACCAGGCCATGTCCGCCATCCTCGAGCCGGTCGAAAAACCCTTGATCATCCCCGGCGCCATCAAGCCGTTCGTGATTCTGGTGGTCGGCATCAATGGTGCCGGAAAAACCACGACGATCGGCAAGCTTGCGCATCGACTACTGGCCGAAAAACATTCGGTGATGCTCGCCGCCGGCGACACCTTCCGCGCCGCCGCGCGCGAGCAGCTCGAGGTTTGGGCGGAGCGCAACGGCGTGCCCATCATCGCCCAACAAAGCGGCGCGGAACCTGCCGCCGTCATCTTCGATGCCATGAACGCCGCGCGGGCGCGCCATGTCGATGTGCTGATCGCCGACACCGCCGGGCGCCTGCATACCCAGACCCATCTCATGGACGAGCTCAGGAAAGTGAAACGCGTGCTCGCGCGTTTGGATCCCGGGGCGCCGCACGAGGTCCTGTTGGTGCTCGATGGCACCATCGGCCAGAATGCGGTGGCGCAGGCCGAGCAGTTCAACAAGGGCTTGGGCGTCACCGGCTTGGTTGTGACCAAGCTTGACGGCACCGCCAAGGGCGGCGTGGTGCTCGCCATCGCGCAAAAGCTCGGCATACCCATCCGCTTCATCGGCGTGGGTGAGCAGTCGGAGGACTTCGGCGTTTTCAACGCATCGGAGTTCGTGTCCGCCCTGCTGAAGTCCGGCCCGGACGCATGATCCGGTTCGATCAGGTCCACAAACGCTACCCCAACGGCCGCGAGGCACTGGCGGGCGTATCGTTTGCCGTGCAAAGCGGCGAACTGGCGTTTCTGACCGGTCATTCGGGCGCGGGCAAGAGCAGCATCCTGAAGCTCATCGCGCTCATCGAACGCCCCACGCGCGGTCAGGTCATCGTCAATGACCGCAACATCGCCTCCATCAAGGCACGCGGCATCGCGCAGTTCCGCCGGCAGATCGGCATGGTGTTCCAAGATCACAAGCTGCTGCACGACCGTCCCGTCATGGACAACGTGGCGCTGCCGCTCATCATCGCCGGCGTGCCGCGGCGCGACATCGACAAGCGCGTGCGTGCTGCGCTCGATCAGGTCGGCCTGCTCGGCAAGGAAAAATTGCGCCCGCTCGAGTTGTCCACCGGCGAGCAACAACGCGTCGGCATCGCGCGCGCCGTCGTGGCGCGTCCGTCGCTGCTGATCGCCGATGAACCCACCGGCAATCTGGATCCTGATCTGGCACGCGAAGTGATGCTGTTGTTCAAGCGCTTCAGCGAGGTCGGGGTGACGGTGGTCGTGGCCACGCATGATGTGCACCTCATCGAGCGTTTCGACGCGCGGCGCGTGCTGCTCAGCGAGGGCCGCGTCATTCTCGACAGCCACGCGATCGTCGAGGGCCGCTCCGTCGCTGAGGGCCGCTCCGTCGCTGAGGGCCGCGCTGACGCCGGGGGCCGCGACGGCGGCGATGCGAAGCCGTCATGAACATCGGCGCCTATTTCGCCCGCCACGCGCAGGTCCTGGTTGGTTCATTGGGCCGCATTGCACAGCAACCGCTGGCCGCCATGATGACCATGGCCGTCATCGGCGTTGCGCTTGCACTGCCTCTGCTGCTCAACGTGTTCCTGCAGAATGCGCGCATCGCCAGCGGTAATCTCACCACCGCCTTCGACTTGTCCGTCTACATGGATAAGAGGGCAGACACCGCCCGCGCGCAGGCGTTGGCCAAGCAGCTGCGGCTGCGCGGCGATGTCGCCTCGGTGCGGGTCATTCCCGCCGACCAGGCCTTGGCTGAATTCCGCAGCGGCTCCGGGTTCGGCAAGGCCCTCGATGCGCTCAAGGACAACCCTTTGCCCGACACCTTGGTGGTCACGCCCACCCTGGATGCGGGAACCCCCCAGGGCACCGAATCGCTGAAGGCGGCCATTGCCGCGATGCCGGACGTACAGATCGTGCAGCTCGACACGGAATGGGTAAAGCGTCTGCAGGCCATACTGGAGGTGGTCCGCCACGGCGTGCTCCTGACGGCCGCCCTGCTCGGGGCCGGCGTCATCCTCGTAGTGAGCAATACCATCCGACTAGACATATTGAACCGACGGGCAGAGATCGAGGTCATGAAACTGGTGGGTGCTTCAGATGGCTTTACGCGGCGACCTTTTCTGTATGCGGGCATCTGGTACGGCTTGGGCGGCGGTTTGTTGGCTGTGGTACTGGTCACGGCCGGCACTTTGTTCTTGAGCGAGCCGGTGGCTCATCTGGCCCTGTTGTACGGCAGCGATTTCCGGCTTGAGGGCCTCGAGTTCGTCACCATGCTGGAAGTGCTGGGGGCGGCGGCAGCACTCGCCTGGGCCGGCTCCTGGCTGGCCGTCAGGCGACATATCCGAGCGATCGAACCGGCATAAGTGTATGTTTTTCAATGATAAGTAGTTCAGTGAAAACACCGACTTGTGTAGCACTGGCGCGCAAAGAGTGCTATCATCCCTCTCCAGATGAAAGGAGGACTTAAGGTTATGACTACTACTGCTCTAGTCGCCAAACAAGGTGGGCTGGTATTCGCGGGACCGGTCGGCAGCCTGGACTCTTATATCGATCGCGTTTCCCAGATCCCGGTGCTGTCCAAAGACGACGAAGTCGCACTCGCCGTCCGCTTCCGTAACGAAGCCGATCTCGATGCGGCCCGGCAGCTGGTGCTCTCGCATCTGAGATTTGTCGTGCACATTGCCCGCGGCTATTTGGGCTACGGCCTGCCCATGGGCGATCTCGTCCAGGAAGGAAATGTCGGTCTGATGAAGGCCGTGAAGCGCTTCGACCCCGGTGTCGGCGTGCGCCTCGTCTCCTTCGCCGTACATTGGATTCGTGCCGAAATTCACGAATATGTTTTGCGCAACTGGCGTTTGGTCAAGGTCGCCACGACCAAGTCGCAACGCAAGCTGTTCTTCAATCTGCGCAAGATGAAGAAGAATCTGACGTGGCTGTCCGAGTCGGAAACGGCAGCCGTGGCCAAGGACTTGGGCGTCGATGTCCGCGACGTGCGAGAGATGGAGCAGCGGCTGTCCGCTCGCGACATGTCCTTCGATCCCACACCGGACAGCGATGAGGAAGAGGCCTATTCGCCGGCGATGTATCTGCCGGCCAGCAATGCCGATCCCGCGATCGAGGTGGAGAACGAGGAATGGGAAGAGGACTCCACCGATCGACTCAGCATCGCACTCGAGAAATTGGACGAGCGTAGCCGCGCCATTCTCAAGCGCCGTTGGATGACCGAGGATAAGGCGACTCTGCACGAGTTGGCGGACGAGTACGGCATTTCCGCCGAGCGCGTGCGCCAGGTCGAATCGAACGCCATCAACAAGCTTAAAGTACTGATGGCATCGGCCTAGGTGCCAGAATCCGTGGCGCGGGAACGAAAAGGCAACAGTTCCCGCGCCGCGGACCCTGGCACCTCGCCATGAACTAAGCCGGCCCACGCCCGGTGCCCGACACGCGCTCGTGCGTTCAAGTGGGTAAAATAGCTGTGCGTCCGTGATGTCGGGCGGCCAAGGCCGCGTCGGGGTGTGATAGCTCGCATCGCGCGCACTGTTCTTCACGCGCGCGCGCTGCGAGCTATCACACCCCCCGCTCGAACGCCTTGGCCGCCCGAAACACATGGCTATGCAATTCGGCGGTCCGCTGCCGCGAGACCGCATAACCGCCGGCCAGCACGATCACCAGCGGTACACCCCGCCGGCGCACCGTGTCGATCACGAAGCGATCGCGCTGCGCCACGCCCGACTCGCTAAGCGCAAGCTTTCCATATCGATCGCCCGCGGCCACATCGACACCCGCCAGATAGAACGCCAATTGCGCCCGAGACTTATCCATCACGAGGGGCAGGTTCTCGGCAAGCTGGTCCAGGTACTCGGCATCGCCGATGCCATCGCGCAGCGGCACGTCCAGATTGGAGCGCATCTTCGCCAGCGGGTAATTGCGTTCGCCGTGCATCGAGAAAGTGAATACTTCATCCACGTGCTCGAAGATGGCAGCAGTCCCATTGCCCTGATGCACGTCGAGATCGATGACCGCCGCGCGTTCGATGGTGTCCTCGGCGCGCAGCTGCTCGATGGCAATCGCGACATCGTTGAGGACGCAAAAACCTTCGCCGTGGTCGGGAAACGCATGATGCGTGCCGCCCGCCAAATTCGCGGCAAGGCCATCGGCAAGCGCCATTCGCGCCGCCAGCATCGTGCCCCCGGCCGCCACGATCGAACGCTGCCAGAGCAGGTCGGACCAGGGTAATCCCAAGCGCCTGATCTCCGCAGCGGAGAGCGTCGAGGAGGTCAGCCGTTCGAGATATTCGCGCGTGTGCACCCGCTCGAGCGCGGGCATACCGAGCGGCTCCGGCTGCACCAGATCTTCGGGCGCGATGATCCCCTCGTTGAGCAACAACGCCTTCAACAGCGGGTACTTGCTCATGGGGAAGGGATGGTTGGGCGACAACGGAACTTCGTACGCCGGGTGGTACATGCACTTCACGGCGCAATTATGGACGCCCCACTCCTGTCCGTCGATCAGGCGCCTAAAAGGTGAAGCTCACGCCCGCGCTGGCGAGATTGACGCTGTACTTGCCGCTGCTGGCACTGTCACCCGTCTTGTTGACCCGCAGATAGTCGAGCCGCACGGACCAATGTCCTGCAAACGTAAACGCGCCACCGACGCCCACCAGCAAACTCGAGGTGGTTTTCGATGCGGTGGTGACCGAGCTTTGCGCCAGCAAATCGATGCGGTTGTAAAAGACACTCTTGCCTACATAATCACCGAGCCGCAGATCCGCTTCGAACCAATCGGTGAGCGGCAGACGCGCCAACACGGACAACGCGGGCCCGCGCGAGGTCACCTCAGTCGAAGTCGTCGTCGCGTACGGCGTACCGCCGACCTCCAGCGTTGCCGCGCTCTTGTAGCGAACCTCGCCGAGATGCAGGAAGGCTGCATCGAGCGCAACGTAAGGAATGAAGTAGTAGCCGACATCGCCCCACCACACGTCGTCGAAGCGATGCACCGACCGGCTGGTCACGTCGAGCCCGTCGCCGAATTCAGATGCCTGGGACACGTACTGCCGGTCAAGGTAGCCCGTGTTGTAGCTGTTGAGTGCGCGGCCAAAATTGGCCCCGATATAGACGCCGCTTGCATCATCGGCGTGCGCCGCACCCCACAGCAGCGCGCCGACGCAGGCCCAGGCACACACTGCGAATACCCTGCGCGGCTCGACCGCACGCCCGCCCATGAAATTCTCCCGGTGATTTTCGGCAGCGACTATACCGTCTCCGCAACGCTCGCCAAGACGTCACCCGTGAAGGTTTTGTGTCATTTTGCTTTGAAACACCCGTGTAACCTTTCGTGTCCATTGTGAGCGCACTTCGATCTGCCCATGGATAAGGAAAAGCATGCACAGTTTGCGGCAGCTGCCAAGACGCCTGAGCCCCTGGTGGGTCGCGCTCATTCTCGCCGGGTGCAGCAGCCAGCATGCGACCTATGTTCCGGATGGTCGACGGGGATTTGTCGTCACCTGCAGCGGCCTCTTGAGCAGTTGGTCGAGCTGCCTCGTCAAGGCGGGTCGTGCCTGCGGCAATCACGGCTACGAGACGATCAACGGCAATGAAGAAGATCGCACCATCCTCATCGCTTGCCAGCCACCGCGCATCGACAGTGCCTCCGGGCACACGTCTCCCTAACGGCACGCGCGGCGCGAACGCCGGATCCGCACGGACTATGCAACCATGAGCGCTCAGCTAGACCTGCCGGACCCGCCGGCGCCCGACGGCGGCCATGAGTTCCTGGACCACCTGCGTCGGCGCGCATTTTCGTGCCACGAGCGCGGCGAACTGAAGGCAGCCGAATCGGCTTACCAGCGAATACTCGAAAGCTCTCCCGCCGACTCGGAGGTCAGACGAGCCCTCGGTGCAGTTGCGCTGCAAACCGGAAAGTTTGCCTGGGCATTGCAGCTCTTGAGCCAGGTTGCGGAATTCGAAGACACGGCGGACGTACAGGCACAGATGGGTCTCGCCCTTTGCGGTCTGTCGCGCCTCGGTGACGCGCTGCGCTGCTACGACCGGGCGATAGCCGCGCAGTTCGACCACATGCCTGCACGCATAAACCGCGCACAAGTACTGCATGCGTTGGGGCGCCGCGAAGAGGCTGCATACGCGTACGCGCGTACCATCGAGCTCGGTTTCGACAACGCGGTGATCCACACGCTGCTTGGGATCACGCTGGGCGATCTCGGGAGAAGCGAAGAATCGGTGGCCTGCTTCGAACGCGCCTTGAGTTTAGAGCCCGCTTACCTACCGGCGCACGTCAATCTCGCCACTCAGTTGAGGAAACTCAAGAGCGATGCGGAAGCACGCACGCGCCGACCGCAGGAACCCGCGCTCGAGATCGTGCCGCTCGCGCCGGTTGCGCCGGTCGCGCCAATCGCGCCAATCGCGCCAATCGCGCCGGTCGCGCCAATAGCAGCGGTGGCTGGGGTCGCCGTAGAGCTCGAAGCGCGTACCGATGTCGATGTGCCCACCACCCCCCCGGCAGTTGCATACCCGTCCGTCCGGGTAACGGTGTTGCACCGGTTCGATTGGACGGTGAAGTTGAGCGGGGCGGCGCCCAAGGCGGCCGTTCTGCTTTTGTCGGTACTGCTGGGATCAGAATTGGCCAGGGCCGCCATCGCACTCCTTGCCCGCGAATCTCCCGCGGTCATCACGACACCGGGCCCGGCTCCCGCGCGCGGCGCCGCTTTAACTTTCGATGCACAATCGGTCGTGGATGCGCATCTCTTCGGCCAGGTCCTACAAATAAAAGACCCAGCGATGGCAACCCCCGCCAAGGCCGATTTGAAGTTGACGGGAACTCTCGCCACCGCGGATCCGCGCAGCGGCATCGCCATCATCCGGGAGCAAGGAAAGTCGAACGCGTATTCGGTCGGGGACTCCCTCGACGGCGCGTCGCTGTGGCAGGTCTACAAAGACCACGTGATACTCGAGCGCGACGGCTCATTTGAATCGCTGTCACTGCCGCGCGCGCACTGACTACGGACTGACCGGTATCAGGCCGCGCGGCACGCCGGTCAGCTGCGCATTCGTAGTCGCATCGCGTTGACCATCAGCAAGTACATCGTCAAAGCTGCCAGCGACTCCCAGCTGAAGGCGCCGCCGCCCCCCAGCTTGACGTTCGATGCCGTCGCTGTGATGGTCACTGCCTGCGAAGTGGTTCCGCCGGCGCCGGTACAGCTCAACGTCAACGTCGTCGTGGCCGCGATGGTCACATTCAACGTTCCGCTGACAGGCTCGCTGCCCGACCATTGAGCGTTGCCGCTGGCGGTGCACGCCGTCGCGTCTTGCGTGCTCCAGGTCAAATCGACCGTCTGACTGCCGGTGACGGTCGTGGCGCTCGAGGTGAAGGTGATCGTCGGCGGAGACGACGCTGCCAGAATCGAATACAAGCCATAGTTCTGCGTGCTCGGCATGCCCGACGTGTTGGGGCTGGTGACGAAAGTCAGCACGTATTGACCGGGCGACAGATTGAGTGTGGCCGGACCGCCGCTGCTGCCGCTCGAATAGACTTTCGCCAGCACCTGGCTGCCCTGCGACACCACCACGGCCAGATCGGCGAACTTGGCGGGAAACAAAAGATCCGTGAGCGTGAACTCATAATCGCCCGTCGTGGTCACGTTCACGTTCTGTGTGCTGAAGGTACCGTTGACCTCTTGGGTCTGCTGGAAAACGAGCTGCGGCGAAGCGCCTCCTGTCTGCACCGTGACGCCGAAAATGCCGGCGCCGGTGGTCGCGGGCGACACTTCGACCACCACGACGACGTAGCCTGCTGCCGCATTGAAATTGCCGGACGAGTCAACGGCCAGGGCAGATCCATTCTGTGCCACGGTCGTGCTGATCGACTGCAAGCTCACCGGAAACTGGAAGTCGTTCGTCACCAGATTGTAGCCGCCCGCAGCCGGCAAATTGACGGCGAATGCGTAGCTCTCCTGCGTGGTTGCGGCGCTTGGATTCACGACCTGGGTCGTGGAGAACAGGCTTTGCGACGCATTTGCCAATGCCACGCTGTAGACCCCGGGTTGCGCCCCCGCAACCGTGTACTGCCAGACCTCGAGTACGCCGCTGGGAGCCATGAAGTTGGACAGCGTGCCGGGTGCGGTCAACTGCGCCAGGGCGGCGGATCCCGAGGTGACCGCCACCCCTTCGTGGGCGAGTGGCGCGGGATATTCGAAGTCGGTCAACGTCAAGCTGAGACTCTGGGCCGACGTGGTATTCACCAAGGTCGATGCCGGCATGGTTCCGACGGGCAATGTTCTATTGAACACCGCGACGCCGTTGGGGTCCGTGATCTGCACGCCATACAGTCCCGCCGTCAAGGTCGCATCGGCGGTCGCGGCGACCAAGAGTTGGTAGCTGGTTCCCGCGGCCAGCGTCACCTGGGTCGCGCTGCCGGCGGGTATGGCAACGCTGATGGGGTTGCTGCCCTGGAATATGCCGGCCGACAGCGATTGCAGCGCCACGGGAAAGGCGTCATCCGTGAGCGTCACCGTATAGCTGCCGGCCACGGTGGAGGTGAAATTCGTGTTCAGGGTGGAGGTTGCCGTCGTCGATGCGGCGTTGGGAGTCTCGATGTTGCCCGAGAACGAATAGCCGGCGATGCATTGCGAAGGAGCCGAGGCCGGCGCCACGCAGACTCCGAAGCTGCCGAAACCCTGCGCCGAGGCCGGCACGCCGATGACATGCAGAACATAGTCGCCGGCCGTGCCGGGGACCGCCACCGTCGCAGTGCTCGCCGCCGAGCTGACAACGGCACTCGTGCCGACCAGCGTGTCGCCCAGGGTTACCGCCAGTTGCAAACTGGTGAAGGCAGCCGGTGTCTGGAAATCGGTCAACGTCACCGTGAGCGGCTGTGCCGAAGGCAGCGTGAAGGCGTACTCGGAGGGAGGTGCGACGCCGGGTGCTGCCACCAGGCTCACCTGGTCGAGCAACACGTCCGCGCGCGCGGACGCAAACACGGCAAATCCCGTCAGCAAGGACATCAACGCGACCACTGTTCTGCGCATGAGCTTTTCTTTGATCATCCCAAAAACTATTGATTAATTGGCAACGCCGATTGATTCAGGAACGCGGCGTCTGACCGTTGGACGCAAGCTTGGCCAACCGGTCGAGGGTCGTTTGCGCTTCATCCTTGCCGAGAAAATTTTTGCCGAGTTTCAAGGAGCGGCTCAAGCTGTCGCGCGCGGCGTCGGAGAATCCGGCGGAAGCCTGTGCCATCCCCAGGTGGTATAGCGACGAGGGGGAATCAGGCGTTTTCGAAACCGCAGACTGCAATGCAGCCACGGCAGACTCGGCGTCGCCGCCCTTGTAGAGCACCCAGCCATACGTATCCAGGAAGGATCCATTGTTCGAGTTGGCGAATCGCTGCGTCAATTCCTTTGCCCGGTCAAGACTCGGCTTGTCCTTCTTGTACGTGATCAGGAGCATGGCCAGATTGTTCGCGGCGACATCCGACTGCGGGTCGAGCTGCAGGGCAGAATCGTAAACCTGGATCGCATCGTCAGGCCTGCCCAACCTTTCGAATATGGAGGCGAGTTCGATGCGGAATTTATCCGCATGATCAACTTGTTTGATCGCCTGCTGCAGCGTCGCGGCCGCACCGTTCAGATCGTTGTCCCGCATCTGCATCAGAACGAGATTTTGATAAGCGGTCTGCCACTTCGGTGCCCGCTCGATGGAGGTGTCGAACTCGGTCTTGGCATCCGCCGTACGGCCGCTCGATGCCAGTATTTCACCCTTGATGTTCGAGGCGTATGGCAGTTGCGGAAAATGCGCCTCGACATCATCGAGCCGACGGAGCGCCTCCGCGGTTCGGTTCCCGGTCACCAACACGTGGCACAGCCGCTCCAGGGGTTCCGGTGCCTCCGCCCGCGCCGCGAGTGCCGCCTGATAGAAACGCAGGGCATCCTCCGGCCGCTTCTGCGCCTCGGCGACGATACCCTCGTAGAAACTTCCCAGCGGTTCCTTGGGTTGCAGAGCCAGGATGGCGTCCGCGGCCGTTTTCGCGTCCGCGTTGTCGTTGGTCGCAAGATCCGCGTGAAACTGCAGGTCGAGTGCCTGCACGTTGCCCGGATCCTGCTTCACCAGCTCGTCGACCACCGGCTTCGCCTGCCCGGGTTTGCCCAACTGCACCAACAGTCCCGCCAAGTCGAGCCTCGCGGCCGGATCCTTGGGGTTGATCTCCAGTGCACGCCGCATCGTTTCTTCCGCAAGTTCCGGCTCACCATTGGCGAGATGCGCGCGTGCGAGCGTACGCATGACGCCGATCGAGTTGGGCTGATCGCGCAACACGGAGCGCAAATCCGCGATGGCGCTCTTCGGATCCTTGGACTGCAGCGCCAGATTGCCGCGCATGACGAGGGCGTCGTTATCGCGCGGGCTCTTTGCCAGCACCTCGGCAAGAATCTTCTCGGCGCCCGCAATGTTGCCGTTTTGAATCAGCAATTCGGCCAACAGGTCTCGCGCGGTGATGCCCGCGGCATCCGTGTCGTTGGCGGTGATGATCGCCCTGTAGTCGCTCTCGGCCTTGTCGAATTCCTTGGCCTGCACGTGCAGCTGGGCCTGCGCAAACTTCAGCTGATTGTTCTTGGGCTCACGCTCGATCATCGCGGCCAGTTCCGTCGTTGCCGCATCTTTGCCGCGCCGCGCACTCAGGAATTGCACCAGCGCAATCTTCAGGCCGTTGTCGGCCGGCAGCGTCTTGATGGCTTCGCGCAGCACCCGCTCGGATTCGTCGAGATGGTTCAAACGTGAATAGTATTGTGCAAGCCTCAGCCGCTGACTCGCATCGTTCGGCTTCAAGCGCACCAGATCTATGAGCAGCTGTTCGACTTGGGGCTCTTTTCCCTGGCTCGCATACAACTGAGCCAGGCTCAGGCGCAGGTCGACCGACGCAGGCATCTGCTTGATGGTGGACTCGAGCAGGTCGCCGGCTTTGTCGGCCTGCCCGGTGGACTTGTAGATGCCCGCCAGCGTCTCGACGGCATCCTCGTTGTGCGGAGCCACCTGCACGGCATGCTCCGCATCCGCGCGTGCCTCGTCGGGATGTTTCAGCTGCACCAGGGCCGCGGCACGCACCGTCAGCAGCTCCGAATCCTCAGGATGCTTCAGCAGGGAGGGCTTGACGGTTTCGAGCGCAATCTCGGGCGCACCCGAGACCACGAGCAGCCGACCCAAGGAGCCTCGTGCAATCGTGTTGTCGCCGTTCGAATCTATCGCGCCCTGGTAGTACTGCGCCGCCTCGCGCAAGTTGCCCAGCTTCTCGTCGACCACACCGTTGTAATAGCGCGCATCGCTGTCGTTCGGCGCGATCTGCAGCGCATTACGAAATTCTATGCGGGCTTTCTCGAAATTGCCGTCGGCCAGGAATTGCTGGCCCTTTGCCATATGCCGGGCCTCGCGCATCTGCGCGCCGCCGCATCCGCTCATCGCCAGCGCCGCAACGAGAAGAAACACAAGGTGATGTTTGGCGGTACCGGGAATCACGAGTAGTTACCATCGGAACTGGAGGGCAGGCAGTGTATGAATCACAAGTGACGTTCACGTGACACCGTCAGAACGGCAGCAGCGGACGCACCGCCAAACCCGTCAATACCGCGGTTGCCGCGATCCGCACCCAGGCCGCCCGACCTTCCGCGCGCACCACCAGCACCTCGACGGCATAAAACATGATTGCCAGTTTTGCGATGGCGGGCGCGCCACCTTGCGGTAAATGCAGGGATCCAGGAATGTTCGGCACCACCAAGGCCATGAACAGCACGATCAAATCGAGCGGCGTGAGCTGAAAGCGACGATCGTTCTGCAGATGCAATCTCACCGCAGTGCCGATGGCCACCAGCGAAACGGCGACCCAGGTGAGCACCGACACCAGGCGATCCGGTGCGGCCACCACCGCATCGAGATAGACCAGTACCGTGGCAGTGACGTAGACAACCGCCTTTTCCGCCAGGTTCAGCGGCCGGCCACGCAACGTCGCCAGGAAGCCCACCGCCGCTGCCAACAGCGCCATGATCAGGAGGCGCAGATCGCTGCTGAATCGAGCCGTCTTGATGACGATGAGCGCCGCGTACACCGCGAGGGAAACGGCGATCGCCCGAAACGCCACCTGCGGCAGCATTTCCGGGGTCCGCAGCTGCGCCAGCAGCCGCGCAATCCGGCCATTCGCTGTCGCTGCGGCGGCACCGCGATGGAATCGCCAGCCGCGGCGGTCGGCGATGCGTAACGCAGAGATCGCCAGAACGAAGAACAGGCTGACCACGCCGAGGATCAACAGATCGGATTCGAATCGCAGGAGATAGGCGAGTAGAAACAGGGTGGCCTGCAGCACGTAATTGACCGTGACTGCTTCGTGATGCACGAAGCCGAGGGCCAGCAATTTGTGGTGAATGTGATTCTTGTCCGCACTGAACGGCGAACGCCCTTCGCTCAGCCGTTGCACCATGACGCTCAAGGTGTCGAGGATGGGTATCGCCAGCAACAGCACAGGAATGGCCGTGCTGATCTGGCTGGCTTCGCCTTGCGTCGCGCGCAGGCTCAAGACCGCCACCGCGAAGCCGAGCAGCTGGCTGCCGGCATCTCCCATGAACACGCTGGCCGGATAGGTATTGAATCGCAGAAAACCCAGCACCGCGCCGGCGAATGCGAGCGCCATCGCAACACCGGCAGTCTGATCGCTGAGGCTGAGCAGCATCGCCACGGCGCACAGGCACAGGAAGGTCGTACCGCCGGCGAGACCGTCGAGCCCGTCGGCCAGATTGATGGCATTGGTGATCCCGACGATGAAACATATCGTCAGCGGCAGAGCCAGCCAGGACGGCAGAGTGATGACGTCATCGAACGTGAGCGAGTGAATCTGTACCCCGGCGCCGATCACCACCATGCCGGCAGCGAGCACCTGACCCACTAATTTGACGCGGTAGTCCAGATCGAATCGATCGTCCATCACACCAAAGAGCACCAACGTCGCCGCGCCGGCCAAAAACCACCGCTCTTGTGCATGCAGATCGATCGTGACCAGGGCCGCGATGATGATGCCGATCGCCATGGCAACGCCGCCCACCCGCGGAATCGGAATGGCATGTACTTTGCGCACACCGGGTTGATCGACGATCAGCCATTTGTCTGCGAGTCGCGCCAAAGCCGGCAGTACCGCCACGGTGACCACCATGGCCAGAAGGAAGGGCATTACATATTGCATACCGCTTCCCGAGCCGCGCTAATTGGGCACGTAGGGCGGAATCTGCGGTGCGATCAGCGACGCAAACTCGGTGAGTTCCCGGTCGGCCGAGGCTTCATCGGTGCCCGAGGGAAGGTTGGTGATGATCCGCACCAGGGCACCGTCGGTCCGGTGCCGGGTCAATGCATCCCAAAACAAGTACCACTTCACGGCAAACTCGTTGGTGATGATGCGGCCACGCTGCTGGAACCAGTAGTACACCAGTTGGCGTCGATTGCCGAGTTCGATCAACGTCCGATTGACGCGCAGTGTTTGACCGTCGGTGCGTACTTGCGGCAGCTCACGCTGGCTGAATTCGCGCAGCTGCCAACCTCCCCCGGGCAGGCAGGAGCGCGGCGAATGGACCGCTTCGCCCTTGCGCTGGGAGTCGTAGTACGCGATGTACAGATTGATCTGGCGGCCGCGCGCGTTGGCGTAATCCGCCAGCAGATAGTCATCGAGTTTCAATTTGTCTTGGTACACCCCCTCGAGCGCGGCCGTGCGGCCGATCCAACCATCCTGGTGCATCGGAAAATCGACGAATTGCGCGCGTTTGGGAATGATCTCGGCGGGCCGTGGCAGCATGACGGCAATGATGACGAACGACACCAGCGTCGCTGCCGCGCCGATGAACGGCCTCGGAATCGCCCGCTGCCGCAACGGGGCGCCGGCCGGCGAGGCGGCCGGGAACTCCACGCCGAACAATTGCCGCCAGGTGCCCGTCTCGCCGCCGATGCGGGTCAGGATGACGATTTCGCCGAGCATGAGCGCCGCACACATCATGAACATGGCCCAACCCTGGAACTCATGGAGAAAACCTTCGGCCATGCCGATGCCCCAGTTCTCGACCATGATGCCGATGGTGCCGACGCGAAAGCTGTTCATCAGCAGGGTGAGGGGCACGCTCGAGAAGAACAGCACCCACCGTTTCCACAATGCGCCCTTGTAGAAATAGGCCATGAGGAATCCCAACGTCATGAGAGGAAAGAGATAGCGCAGCCCGCTGCACGCCTCCGCAACCTGCAGCTGGTAGCCCCCCAGGTCGATGACGTTGCCCTCGAGAAAAACGCTGATGCCGCACAGGCGCATGAATCCCACGCCGAACTGGGAGGAAAGCAGCTGCAATTTGGTCGAAAGATTTGCCAGCGCGAATTCGGGCAGCGGAATCATGAAAAAGAGAATGAGCAGCGGTACCGCGATCACGCGGAAGCCGCGTATTCCCATGAAGGACAACACCAAACCGTACAAGGTCACGAGGTAGGCGTATTGAATCAGCGTGTAGATCGTCGCCAGTTGACCCATGACGAGCAGTGCGCCGCCGAGAATGACCAGGCCGACGCCGAGCCAGCTCCCGGTGAAGGCGACCTGCTCCAGACGGTCGCGTTGCTGCCAGATCAAGAAAGCGGCGATGGGCGGAATCAGGATGGCGTGACTGTATTCAGGCGCGCCCACCCAATAACCCCACATCACGTTCAGCCCGTCCCAGAATGGCCACAGACTCAGCAAACCAACGCCGATGACAGCCGCCGCCAGGCTCCACGGGAATCGCCAGACAGCGGGGGACGTGCCGGCGGGATTTGGCAACTGCGACAACATGGGATGGCTCCGGAAGGGCGATGCGGATCTTCGTTTATGCGGATCTAGATACCGGCAATATGTGTCAAACAGGTGACGACCGCGCATGAGCGCCCAGGGGCAGCCCACCTGATCGCGTGCGGCGTATTAATTCTGTCATCTGCGCTGCCCATACTCGCGTTCCGCGTTGCGCCCGAAGTCGAACCTTTTCCACTATGACCGACGCCATTTGGCCTTCGCGTTACGAATTGCTCGATGGGTTGCGCGGACTTGCCGCGCTGACCGTGCTGCTACACCACGTCGGCGTCGGGCATGCGGGTCACTTTGCCGTGATGATCTTCTTCGTCATCAGCGGCTATTGCATAACCGCTTCGGCGGAATCCTGCCGTCGCAACGGCACAGGGTGGCGAAGCTTCATGATGCGCCGGATCCGCCGCATCTATCCTCCCTATCTGCTGGCGATGGCGTTCTACGCCGTCACTCGGGCGCTGAAGTTTTCATTGGGCGGCCCCAACGAACTGGATCGGCCGCTGCTCACATGGATTCAGAATCTCACCCTGACGCAATGGGTGTCGGATCTATTCCATCCCATTGCGACGCCCGCCAATAATCCGGATTTGTTCGTCACTGCGTTCTGGTCTTTGAACTACGAGGAACAATTTTACCTGGCCATGGGCGCATTTCTCGTGATTGCCGTGCATGCACGGTTTCCGATGATCATCAACATCGTGGTTCTTGCAGCGATGGGCCTCGCGTGGAATTGGCTCATACCGGGAAATTGGATTTGCGGTCTTTGCATCGAATACTGGCCTCATTTTGCGCTGGGGGCCTGTTTGTACTTCGTGCTGTGCGAAACCGGCGACCGGCGCATTCGAACCGCCTTCGCCTCGGCGATCGTCTTGCTCGGAGTTTGTTGCGCCGCCCGGCTGCTGTTATCGACCGCGCCCCGCGATGATTTGCGCGCCATGCAAGAGTTGTCCATTCTGGCTGCCGCTACCCTGGCCTTGCTGTTCTTTCGTCCATTGAGCCTCACCTTATCGTCATCGCCTCTTTGGCAGCCCATTGCGGCCCTCGGCACGATCTCCTACAGCCTGTACCTGATTCATCAGTTCAATTTGAATCTCGTTGCCTCCGTAGCACGGTTTTGTCTGCCGCAGGAAACTCCCGAAGCGGTGATGATCATCGCCGTTGTGGCGCTGCACTTGAGCCTGGCGGCCGCGTTCTGGTATTGCTGCGAGCGTCCTTTCTTGCAGAACCGCCGGAAGCCGCTCGAGTTGCGCGTTTCCACAGACACGTCGTTCAAGTTGTCCGGGGGCTAGATGCTCTGTTCCATTTGCGGCACAAATTCCATCGGGAAAATCTCCACTATCGACGGATATCGGCAGACGACGTCCTACGCGGTCGGCGAGTGCGGATCCTGCGGCACGAGTTCGGTGCGTCCGTGCGAAATCGACGTGAGGCTTTACGAGGAGATCTATAAACAGGTACAGAATGTACCCGGCTATTCCCGCTACTACTCGTTGGCAAACGACATTGCCCGGCAGGCGGATCCTCTGGACTATATCGCCAATCTCGAGGAACCTTATTTTGCGATCACTGACCTGCTCAGGAATCAATCAACCCAATCTGACCACCTGCAGATTTGCGAAGTCGGATGTGGACAGGGTTACTTTACATTCGCCTTACGAAACGCGGGTTTCAACGTTACCGGTGTTGATCATTCAACGAAGGCCATCGAGCTGGCACGCAAGCGGTACGGTGACTTCTATTTTTGTGGAGATTTGACAGATTACGTTGCCGGCCTGCGCGAGCCTCCCCAGGTCATTTTTGCGTGCGAACTCATCGAGCATTTGGTCGACCCTGTCAGCTTTGTTTCAACCGCGCTCGAATGCTTGCCGAGCGGTGGTTTACTCGCGGTTACGACGCCCAATAAATTGCAATACGGAGGCGAATCCTCACACGGTTTGATATGGGATACAGACCCACCACCGGTTCACTTGTGGTGGTTCACCAAAAATAGCTTCGTGGAAATCGCAAAACAATTGAACTGCTCGGTGAGTTTTTCGGACTTTACGAAATTTTACCGGACCAACGAGCGGTACCTGCTGCCGGAAGAGGGGACGCCGACCTCCAGATCTCCGATCATGGATGAAGACTATAGGCTCATCCAGTTCTCGAAACGGGATGGTGCTGCGTGGATCAAGAAAGCCCTGAAGGAAGTATTGCCTAAATCGGCGGTACAAGCGTTGCAGCGGCGTCGGGCGTCGAGAGGTGGCGATCTGCGATATAGAGACGACCTCACCGCAGCGACCATAGGCGCCCTGTTCAGAAAAAAGTGACGACGCGAACGCCCCCGGGGCGGCACAGGCACAGCTACCGACCGGGCCACCCGAGAGTTTGGTACAACGCCCGGTAGCTTGCAGTTATCGACTCGAGCGTAAATTGACGGCAGTTTTCCTTGCCGGCCACCACCAAGCGAGAACGCAGCGCACTATCGGCCACGAGAGCGGCAAACCCGTGCCGAATCGCGCGGACCGATTGAGGGTCCACGAGCATCGCGCCCCCCGGTCCGGCAACGCTCCTCATAGGTTCCAAATCGCTGGTCAATATCGGGCGCCCTACCGCCTGACCCTCCAAGATGGGCATGCCGAATCCCTCGTATGTCGAGGGGAAAGAAATGATGTCGGCGCTCACATAGAGGTCGAGCACGGCCGCATGATCGATGCCGACGAAATTTTGGTACCGCACGCCGTTTTCGTGCAATTGCTGGACGTGCTCGGCGGTCAGCGGGCCGACGATGAGCAACTCGCAGACGATGTCGCTCAGGGCTGCAATCACCCTCGAAAGATTCTTGTTGGGGGTGGTCCCGATATGCAGGATGCGCGGCCTTGGCGATGCGAACGGCCGTTCGATGCTGACGAATGCAGGATCGACGAAGTGCGGGATGACCGATAGCTTGCCGGGCCTGATGCGAATGGTCTTCAGCACTTCTTCCTTGATTTGCGCGCTGCTGACCGTGATTGCCGACGCCATACGCACAGGCAACCAGAACCACAGCAGCCAGAGCACCAGGCGTTTGAAGCCTCTGCCCCGCTGCAGCACGACGCAGTCCTGAATCGTAATCACCGTCTTTGTCAGCGGCCGGAACAATGCGGCATAGTGAACATCGCCGGTGATGTGCACATAGCCGCGCGGCAGCCGGCGTGCCACGAACCAGGCGTTGCGCAACACAGCGAGAATTCCGGTTGAAGTGTACGGTAACTCCAGCCGGCACACAGCGGCCCCGGACTTTGCCATTTGCGCGAATAACGCGTCATAGATCTTCTCGATGCTGAAGACCGTGGGCAGACGCTTTCTGAAAATGTAGGTGATCATCGGGGTCGCGTGAACCAGGCAGTTCTGGTTCACACGTTCGGGTCGGAAAGCAGCGTCGACCACACCAGGCGCGCCATCCTCCATCGCCCGCGCGCCATATGGCGCAACATCTCCTCGAACAGGCGGCGCTTGGCGGCAGCCATGCGTTCCGGCAGAAATCGGCGCACGAAGCGCAGGCGATTGCGGTAAAAATAGGAGCTGGCGAACAGGGGCAAGGCTTTACTGCTGTTCGCGCCGGACTTGTGGAACACACGGCTTCGCGGGGCGAACCCCAATCGAAAGCGTCCGCGCCCGCGCATAGCCCAATCCAGTTCCTCGTAATAGAGAAAATAGTCCTCCTGCATGAAGCCGACTTCGCGAATGAATCGTGCAGTCACCAGCATCGATGCACCGAACACGAAATCGAGTTGCTGCTCGACGGCGGAGCCGTCCAGCGGGACATCCGTATACGACCTTCCTTCGCCGATGTGGTGCACGGTGGCGTTGCCGCGGTCCAGTCGGCCGCCGCCGAGAGCCTGCAGCGTTTCAGGCCGGTGATAGAACAAAACAGTCGATCCCACCATGCCGATCGTGTCGATTTTTGCGGCACGACCGATCAACTCCGACAATGCGGATCGGTGGATGACGGTATCGGGATTCAACAGCCAGAAATAGTCGAACTCGTCCAATCCAGCGGCCTTGATGCCGAGGTTGCAGCCGGCGGCAAATCCGAGGTTGCCACCGGAACGAATCAAGGTAAGCAAGCACGTCTCGCTTACCGAGGGCAACAGAACATTTCCTTGCTCGCTCAATCGATAAGCGACGCTGCCAGGAGGCGATTGGTTCGTATGGCGTGCGACTCCGGGAAGTACCCGCCACGCCGCATCGGCCCGTGGCGCCGCGCACCACGCTGCAATCTCCTCCACCGATTGATCGCGGGAATCGTTGTCGACGATGAAGATGTGAAAATTTCGATGCTCTTGCGCAAGCACGGAGTCGATGCATTCGATGCACTCGCGCCAGCCGTTCCAGTTCACCATGATGATCGCAACGCGAGGCTCGCGGGCTGTGGAGGGGGCGGTCACGGCAACAATGCCCTGGGGACCATGTTCGTGAGCCGCATTTGCAGCTCGATGCTCATCTTTTTCCATCCCCACATGAAGCCGGCCGCGACACCGACCGTCGCCGCCACCCAGGTCCAAGTCGCCGACCACCAGCCGAAGCCCGTGCCGACGAAGAACAGCAGCACCGATCCCGTGCTGAGCACGACGGGCCCGTATTCCGCCGCAGCCATGTGCAATCCCCTCGCCGCCACTTCATGCTTGACGAAATGGCGCGTTATCAGCAACGTCGCAAGCACTTCGCCGACAAGAATTCCCAGCCCAAATGCGGCGATCCCAAATGTCCTGAACCATACGGCGCCAATGCCGATGCCCATGGCCGCCCGGGCAATCGCTGCCTCCAAACCTATTCGCAAACTGTTGATCCCGTTGAGCTGCAGCGCCATGAGAGCACCCGCATTCGCCACCACCACGCTGCCCAACAAAAGGCACAACAAGGGCTTGTCGAGTACCACGGCATGCGCGGTCCATTCTTCGTACAAGAATGGCAGCAAGGGATACGTCAACAACGCACCCAGGTTTACCAGTGAACCGACCACCGTCCAGTACGCAAGGTTGACCGTCAGCAGCTTCTGCGCTTCGCCCTTGACGTGCATTCTGACGACGTCCGGCAGCAGCGGCGCCGTGAGCACGGTGGTTACGGTGATCCAAAGATTGGTCAATGTGCGGACCGTCGTGAATACAGGCACAGCCGCGGGCGCCGCGAGTGCTGAAATCAGCAACACCATACCGTTGGTGGCACCCTGTTGAATGAGATTGCTGCTGGTGAGAAATACCGAATGCCGAAGGTCGCGCAAGCCGGTCCGCAGGCTGACGCCCCGCAGCCACGGAGTGAATTCCGGGAGTACACGCTGAATATACAGTCCAGAGGCAACATAAATGAGCGCTTGCGAGAGTGCGAACAGCACGCTTACCTGCAGCAACGTAAGCCTGAACAGCGCGGCCGCCATGATCGCGGCGAACTGGCAGACCTGAATGCTCATCGCCCACCACGCCGCTTGAAACATGCGGCCGGTAGGGATCTGCAATCGATGCACGATGCCGAGGTAGGAGCCGGTAAGCACCCATGATCCCATCAACACCAGCAGTCCCATCTGAGGGGTCAGGTTGCCATGGTCGGGTCCGACACCCAGCATGACCGACAACCGGCCGAAAAACACGGCCCCGCCCGCCAATGTCAATTGCAAACAGCTGATGATCCCGATGCCGACTATTGCGGAGGCGAGGTGCTCACGAAGCGCATCCGTATTCTGGTGGTAGAGATAGTTCAGCTTGTTGCCCACATAGGCAACGAAACCGCCGTCGAACGAACGCAGCAGCATGAAGGCGGACAGCAAGGCCAGCCAGCTGCCATAGTCCTGCTCGCCCCAATAATGCAGGCACACCGGTACCGACACCAGTTGGATGACGACGCCCAAGACGGTTGACAGGCCCGTGACCAGGGACACCTTGGCCGCGCGCTGCTCGAATAGGCCGCTCTGTCTCAATTCCCGTCCATGACCATGTGGATTTCAGGTCAGCAAGTTGGGATAGAGTCGGTTGCCGGCTGCCGGCGCAGGGGTTTGCGGCCGTCGGAACAACAGCGACACCGCCGGCACTCGCGCAAAAATCAGGTGCAAGATGCCGATGCCTGCGAGTGAACGCAGCCACACGACGTATTGAGCAGCGATTACCCCCTCGATGCCGACGATCATTTGTTTGATCGTCACCACGGTCACGAGGATTCGCGTCACCGTCCGATATTCGGCCAGATTGAAGCAGGCGCCGACCCAGCCGATGATTGCCCCGATCAGCGCCATGCCGATCACGACTCCAAACCAGCCAAAATTCCAGTAAAGCTCACCCAGGTGCGAGGGCGAGATGTAGACATCGTCGCCTTCCGCCACATGGAATACCTTGTTCATGATCTGTCCGGTCGGAATGTCGGGTTTATCCGTCCACAATATCCTCGGGATGAATGCGGCGAGAATGGGTGTCAGGGTGTTGCCACGCTGAAAATCGGCCTCGACACCGGTCTTCTCGACGATCACTTGCGTGCTGCCCTTCACCGTGGAACGCTCCAGGAAGGTCTGAGCGCGGTGGCTTCCCGTGTTGACCTTGTCGCTTTGTGCAAGAGTCAATTCCAACACGGTGCCGAAGTTCGCCAGCACCGCGGTACGCGACAGTCCCCGGTCGCCGTGTATCGCGACCCGGTAGGCCTGAAATATCGGGAATACCAGCACCACGAACATCACGAACGCCACCAGCCAGCTCTTCGGCAAGCGACCATCGACCAACACACAGGTGATGATGACCAGAATGCCGCCGATCATGGCCGTGCCCTTGATATCGATGACGAAGCCCAGCAGCACCTGCAATATCACCATGCCGACGATGACCGGCAACAGCGATCGGGGCGCGAATGCGCGCCATGCATAGGCAAGCAGCAGGATGCCGATCGGCTGCAGCATCTGCATCAGGATATAGGCGCTCGCCGTCAACGTGCCGACGCTTGCCAGGCCCCTGCGGACGGCTTCGTTGGTCGTGTCCGTGACGATGTGCACGTACCAATCATAGGTCGCATAGGTGCCGATCCCCCAGAGGACCGGCCCTGCAATCAAGATGCTGCGCACCGACCAATCCCGCGGGACTCTGCGTGTGCGATCGGTGTTTGCGATGTACAACATCAACCTATACCCGGCTGCCAGCGCAAACCCTCCCACCAAGATGACTGCCTCGGTCTTGCTGACCAGCGCGCCGTCGGATTGAGCTAATGGCCCGGCTTCCTCGCTGAACAGCCGGGCCACATCGAGTGCGCCATAAGATACGAAGTAGACCAACAGATAGAGCGCCAGCAGCGCATGGCGCCCGTTGAGGCGGTCGATGTCGATGACGAAACTGCTGCAAAGTGCAAAAAGCAGGCTCAAATAGATGAAATGGGGGGCCGCGGAGTTGCTCGTCGCAGAGCCGATTCCCAAAAGCAATGCGAACGCAACGTTCATCGCGCCGTAAAGCACTAATCGACGCTCGGCTGGTAAGTCGCGCAAACGCAAGTCCTGTCAAGGCTGGGGATCCGGGCTGCGCTAGCTAAACGTCTTTTGGTTACAGTTTCTTTACACCGCGCTTGAAACAGTCCGGTCACGCTCAGCTCGTAAGCTCAGCCCCGACATGCCACATCAGCACCTTGCGGTCGCCAGCGCCAAATCGTTCGGCGATTTCGTCATCGCACATTCAATCCTCAGCAGGGTCGCGGACGGCGCCAAGGACCGGATTCGATTGATTTCTTGCAGTCATGTCGAGCCCCTGAATGCCGTTTTACCCGGCAGCGTGGACGTCACCTTGGTGAACTCCGGCGGCCGGCACGTGCCCGCCTTGTTCGACATGAGAAAGCGCGGAGTGTTGGCGGCCGTACAAAGCGCACTCTCCCTGCGTCGCGAATTTGACAGACTCCAGCGCAACCAGGATGAGGCCCTGACATTTGAACCGCTCGGCGTCCGCGAGCGCTTCATCGCGGGCGATTGGCGCCTCACGAAGCCGCGGCGCAAGGCCTCGAATGTATACGATACTTATCTCGAATTGCTGCGCGAGCACGAGATCCGTACGATGCCGTACCTGCCTGAGCCGGCCGTCATCGCTCGAACGGTCGGGATTTTTCCGGAGAGCCGGCTCGCCCGGAAAAGACTCGATGCCGCCACGCTGGCAATCATTTTGGAACGCGCCACCTTGGCCGGGTTGGCGACGAAATTGTTCGTTCTCGAAGGCGACAAGATGTCCGCACCGCCCGGCGCCACGTTGAGATCAATTGCCAGGAATTTCCAGAGTCTGACCGAGGCGATCCGCTCCGTCGACAAGGTTGTCTCGGCAGACAGTCTGCCTGCACACCTCGGCGAGTACCTTGCCAGACCCGTGTTCGTCGCGTGCCCGGCAGCGAACGAATACTGGCTGCCGCACCGGTGCTTTCAAGAAAAACGGTGGGGGAACTTCAATCGCCCGGCCGAGCTCACCGCGTCGTTGGATCGGTTTCTCGGCGCGCAGGCGGCCGGCAGCTTGCAATGACGGCTTTCGCGATGAGGCGCGCGCTCTCCTGCGTCGACCAGCGCTCGCCGTGAAGCTGCGCGGCCCTGCCGAGCTCATGCAGCCCGGTGCGCCCGAGCGCAGCGGCCCGCCGCAGCGCGGCGAGCAATGCGCTTTGATCGCGCGACTCGAACACCCAGCCCACGGCATCCGCTTGGATCAAATCGCGCGCACCGCCCACCTTGCTACTGGCGATGACGGCACGACCGCTGGCCATCGCCTCGTTCAATGCCAATCCCCACGTTTCCTCAGGGCCTTGTGAAGGCAGCACGTAAACGTCGCCGAGCCGGTACACGGCGGGCATCAAGCTCTGATTCTGAAACGGCATGAAATGCACGTTGCTGTGCGCGGCCGCCTGCTCCTTCAGTGCCGCTTCCATCTCGCCCGACCCGACGAAAACCAAATGCGATGCATCGTTCAAGGCATTGAAGGCTTCGAGCAAGAGCATGGGGTTTTTCTTGCTCTGCAATTTTCCCGCGAACAGAAATACCACGGCCTCGGGCGCGATGCCCAGCATCTCGCGCCATTTCGCGGCGCGCGCCTCATGGAGGGTGCTGTCGCCGGCAAAGCGCAGCGTGTCGACCGAATGCGGCGCGAAGGCGATGCGCCGCGGCGGTATGCCGCACCACTCGAAGTACTCGTGGTTGTTGCTGCCGACGGCAATGGCGATATCCACGTGGCTGTAGACCCAGGTCAAAAAAATCTTGCGCAGCACGGAACGCCACCACGCCCGCTGGTCCAGCAACGTCGAGTCGCCGCGGAACAGAACCGGCACCCGGCCCTTGAAATGCCGCATAGCCTGCAGGTGCGAGCGGGAATTCCACGTATAGATCAGTACCGCGTCCGGGTCCCACGCCCCTATTTCCCGCACCAGGGTGGGTGTGTGCAGCCCGGCGAAATGATGGGTCCCTGGATGCCTGGCGATGTTTTGAACGAATTGATATGGGTACCCGTCAAGCAATGGCAAATCCCAGGCAACGTCGGTTTTGAAGCCGGGATCGAACATGGGCTCATCGGCCGACTGCGACCATGTGTAAAAAACGCGAAGATCGATTTGCGGCGATCTCGCCAGCTCGCGAAAAACCGGCGAGTAGTACTGGATGGGGTGGCTGCTGACAATCGCCAATCTTCGCTGCATGGAACTTGAGACTCTCGCTTTGCGCAATCGTCATCTTACGTTACCTGCCGCGCTCTTCATGTTGATGATGATCTGCGCGGCCCGCGCTTCCCCGCCTCATCTGTATGCTGAGCCGGCGCATGAAAGTCCGGTTCACGGCGGGCCGGATGACCTGTTGCTGCTTGGCGGATATGGCTTCACCGGCGCGGACCAGGTGGTTTACCGCGCAATCGATGAGACCACGGTCAACACACCGATCGACCCGCCGAGTGTACTGCCGACGCATTCCGACGCGGCATTCGGTGTGGCCCCCGTCGTCAGTGCGGCAGACATACCCTACTCACTGACGGTCAGGCTGCCGCGGAATCTGTGCGCCGGGTGTTCATATCAGGTGTGGGTACGGTCGTCCGGCGGTGAGTGGAGCAACGGCGTCAGGATCAACGACGCGCGGCCGATGTGGATCAGCCCCGCCTTCGTGTACAGCTCGGCGTCGCTCGCCTCCCTGCCTCGCGAGATCAAAGTCATCGGGCGCAATCTCGCGGCCATTGCGGGCCACGCCATGCAAATTCAGCTCTTGGGGCCGCAAGAGTTCACCTCAACCGCCGTGCTCGACTCCGCCGCGAGCCCGAGCTTGAATGACTACGTCGCTCGTCTGAACTTGCCCGTACACCTGGCGCCAGGCAGCTACCAGGTGCGGGTCCGCCGCGCTGGATTGAACTGGGTTGCTGTGCAGGATCAGTCACTCGAGGTGCGCCCGGATCCCGTTACATCGGTTAGATTTGCGGTCGACGAGCGCCGATTCGGCGGTTGCCGTGCGGATGACGGCGCCGACGACACCGCGTGCATTCTGGCGGCGATCGCCGCTGCCCGAAGCGCCGGCGGAGGTACGGTCTACTTTGGTCCTGGCACATGGGATCTGATCGATTCTGTTCAGCCGGGGGTGACACAGCGTGAAGGAATCGTGGTATCCGCCGGCGTTAAGCTTCAGGGCGCAGGCAGTGATCTCACCCGACTGAACCGGCATTCGGCATGGAATCAGCTGGGTGCCGTCCCTGCTCTCACGCTGGAAGGACGCAACACGATAGCTGGATTTACGTTCCACGATATTCAGAAGTACTACGCGAGCGAACAGGCTGGGCCGTTCTTGAAACTGGACCCGGGGTCAAGACCAGCCGGCGCGAACAGTGGGGCTCCGGACGCGGTCCGTGATGTAACCATCACGCAAAACATGTTCGACAAAACGATGGTCGCGATTGGCTCGGACGGTCTGCCGATCGAGCGGCTATTCGTTACTTACAACACCTTTGGAGCTTACCTTTCCGCCATCGAATTGGCGGGCAACCGTTATGACATGCGGTACGAATACCGCATAGATGATTCCGTCATTGACCACAACATCTTCAAGCCCGGCAGCAAGCTGGATCTGGCTCAGAAGAGCGGCGCCATTGCCAGCGAATTGGGCGCAGGTCACCGGCTCGATTTCAGCGACAACACCGCCGACGGAAGTTCCACCGAATACCTTTACTCACCCGATGATGCCCGCGGCTGGCGCGCCGCTTTTTTTTGGAATCTGCAGGGCAATGGGGAGGAACTCTTGGTGTCGCACAACACCGCGAGCTGCACCGGCGACAAAATAGGCGACGGCGAGGCCATCTCGTTCGACAACAACGCCAACACCTTTGCCTTCGCGGGCGCCCCTGTCGTGGTGGCTGCCGATGCCCGCCACGTGACGGTCGCCGCGTTGCCGGCTAAGCGGCAGAATGAGCGCGATGTGCCGGTCGAGAGCTACTACATCGGCCACTGGGTGCAGATCGTGAGCGGACCCGGACTGGGACAGGCGCGAAGAATCGTCGGCTATTCCGCGAATGCGGCCACGCATGTGACGACGTTCGAGGTCGCACCGGCCTGGGACGTTCCGCCGGTTGCGCAACTGACGCGCATTTCTGTGGGCCGCGAATTCTGGCAACTGTACGTGGTCGACAATCAGGTCGATAACCGCCGCCCGCTGTGCCAAAAGAGCAACCGCAGCCGCCGCGTCGCCGGTGGCATCGGCATATGGGCGCAAAGCGCCGACAGCGTGCTTGCCGGTAATCATCAGTTCGACTCCGACGGAATCTTCCTGAACGAGATCTATCAGACCCCGGAACATCCCTGCCCGGATTGCACCATGTCGGCGGCCTTTCTGTCGTCGATAGAGGTGCGGGCCAATGTAGTCGACGGCGAATACGATTGGGATTCGGATTGCAGCGTTTCCGGCATCAGCGTAGGCATTGCCGCGGCGCCCTGGGAATCCACGCCGCCGCCCACGGTGGGATTCGGCATATCGATCTCCCACAACAGGGTCCGCCATGCCGACTCCGCTCACAGCGGTGCCATCGCGCAGGTGGACACGTGGTACGCCGGACCCGAACCACAGCGCTGGCCGCTGAGCGACAACCTGCTGATTCATCACAATGTGATTGAGGACATCGCCGGCGCCAAGGCCAGCGCCACGTGCGGCTCGAGCAGGGCGCGGGTCGGCATCGGCTTTCCCGACAAGGCAATCGCCTGGCGCACCGTGCTCTACGCCAATGCCTGCAGGAACGTCTCGATGCCGCTGGGGCCCGGGGGGGAAGACACCGTTAAGGTCTGCCCCTCACCCACTTCCGACTCCTGCGAATGTCACCAATAGCATCCCTGCTCGATGCTGCGGAAATCGTCTGGGCGTTCATCGTCGCCCGGGCGTACCCAGGCTTCGTTATCGGCGGCCGTGACCAGGGGGTTGTTTTCCCAACGGCTGCCCTTGATGCCGAACAGAATTTGAGTGGCACCACCCAGGTGGATGGCCCACTTGCCCATCTGTTTTGCGCGCGCGACCAGCGGCAATGACCACGCACCGGCGCCCACGATGGCCACGTCGAACTCGCGGGACGCCATCTCTTCCGTCATGGCGTCGAGCGCCGAGAACCAATCGGCATGGACCGGCTTGACCAGCGCCGCGCTCAAGGGAACTTTCAAGACCTGCACGTCGACGTCGGCCATGACATCCGGCTTCGCGCGCCAGACGTCCTTGAGCCGGCGAGCCTGCGCTTGCACGCTGCGCGCGAACGGCGTCAGCACCAGCACGCGCTTGCCGGTCAGCATCTGGCTCCACGGCCTGCTGTGATAGTAGGGCTCGATGCCGGTCAATGACACCAGTTGGGCGTTCGGCGCATTGCGCAAGCGGATGCTGCGCTCGCCCCAGTGGAACCAGACCGCCACCAGATCCAGGCTGCGCAAGCTTTCGGCATAGACGCGACAAAATCGCGACAAGACTTCCGGGCTGTTCGGATAGACGCCGGCATTGCGGTGCAGCCGCGCTGCATGCCGCCCCCACCGGTCGCAATGTCCGACGGAGTCCTTGCACCGATCGTAATGCACCAGACCGCCGAGTTCTGCGGCGCCCATCTTGCCGGCCGCAAACGCCTTGCCGGCGGCGCACGACACCCGCAGCAGATCGTTGCCCGCCTGCGGCGAGAGAATCTCCTCGCCGCGATACTTCGCCCGCTCGACGTGAAACCGTTGACGCGCGACGACGCTGAAAAGGCTCTTGGCGCCCTCGATCATGTCCGCGGCGCAAGGCTGTTCGGCGGCACGAGCGTCGCCGCAGGCAATTCATCGGTGTGCATGACACCCTGCAGCACCGCGATCCAGCGGTCGGTCGCCCGCTCCAGCGTGTACTTTTCGCAGGCCAGTGCCCGCGCGCGGATCCCCATCTGCAATCGAGCCTCGTCTACGGTGCGCAAGAATTGCAGCGCCAAAGCCAACCCCGGCCCGTCGCCGACCTCGACGCTCAAGCCGCACTCGGCGTTTCCGACCACGCGACCGACCTCGCCCTCGCTGTCGCCGACGAAGATCAGAGGCCGCCCGGCCGCAAGAATCCCGTAGAGCTTTGACGGGCAGACGAGCCCCTCGAGCGCCGGGCGCAGGCTCACCAGGTGGACGTCGGCTGCGGCGAGACTGTCTTCCAACGCATGGCGGGGCTGGTAGGGCAGGAAGCAAAAGTTCTGCAGTCCGCGTTCCGCCACGGCGCGTTTCAACGCGGGCATCCTGGCGCCGCCGCCGATGATGAGAAACACGAAGCTGCTGTCCTGCCTGAGCGACTCCGCCGCAGCCAGCAGGGTGTCGAACTCGTGCGCCCGGCCGAGATTTCCGGAATAGCACACCACAAAGCGGTCCATCAGACCGAGATCCGTGCGCAGCGCACTGGCGCCGCTCGATTTGGGTTTGATGCAATCCGCGTCGGCCCAATTTTCTATCACGCAGAGCTTGGCGGCCGGAATCCCGCAGGCCAAGAAATGTTCCTTCATGCGTGCGCTTATCACGACATTGATGTGTGAGGCGCGCAGCGACGCATTGCGCAGCAGCCGCAGCCAACGGTCGAGCCATGGCGGCAGCGGGTTCGCGCCCAACCGCGAGGCCAACTCCGGGAATACGTCCTGTTGCCACGTGAACAGCGAGACACCCTTGAGCCATGCAATCACGACGGCGGGCAGGGACATGAGCGGCGGGTCGGTCTTGACCACCAGCGCATCTCGCCGCTTCAGCGTCCTCATCAGCAACATCACCGCGCCGACATAAAACGTCGCGTAATCGATGATCCTGCCTTTCAGTCGCTGCCTCCCGAAGTGCGTGCTACCAACGCGGTGAATCTGAACGCCGCAGAACGTCTCTTCCGCGGGGAGTTTCGCAGTCGGATCGTCATACAATTGCCGTGAGCACACCACGCGAACGGCGAACCCGCGCGCCGCCAACGCCCGCGCCAGATCGGTGAGCGCCTGGCTGGTCGCTGAGTGATCCGGGTGGAAGTAGCGGTTGACGAAGACAACCGACCTGCCTCCCACGGACTCGGAGTTGAACATTGTTATCTAGTTCGCCTGCCGGAACAGACGTCTGACGGCAGCACGCTTGACCCAGTAGAACAAGGATGGGAAGCGGGTCTCCACTTGGAAGACCAGCCGGTTCTTCAGCTCCTGCAGATCCTTCGGCCTGTGTATCTTGGTGCCGTTCACGTTCACGGCACTGACGCATTCCAAACGGGTCTGCAGCTTCAGGAACCGGCGCGAACTCGGAATCGCATGACATGTGATCGAGGAACGCGAATGCCGCGCATCCTGGCTGTTGAGGGACCCGTGGATCGTCAAGGCATTCCAGAAAAGAACGTCGCCTTTGTCCAGCACCGGGGCGCGGATATCGAGATTCATGTTCTTGATTTCTTGCACCACGGAAGTGATGTACGACTCGTGGTGTTCGGCGACGTTGTTGTCGATACCGTGGGCTTTCAACCTGATTTTGTGCGATTTCGGGCACACGAAGAAGCGGCCCGCGCGCGCCGCGATCGGCTCGACGGCAATCCAAGCCGCGGCCATTTCGCCGATGTTTTCGGAGTCGAGGTAATAGCTGTCCTGGTGCTCCCAGGTCGCGGAATTGCCCTCGAAGTACATTGATTGCACGATCTTCGGCGCGTCCTTCAGCAGTGCGCTGAAGACATCGCGCAGCGCGGGCGCCGCCAGCACGTGCTCGGTTGCGTGTTCCCTGAAGCGGCGGAAGTGCTTGGGGCTCACACTCTGCAGATTCAATATCGGATTCATGACCCAGCCGTTTTCGTTGAAAACGTGCCGTTCCGCTCTCGCGGTGGCCTGCCGATAGATATATCCGCCGAACGGCTTCACTTCCTGTTCCCACAATTCGCGCTGCCTGTCGCACACGTCGCTCGGGAACAGCGATTTGACGATCACGTAGCCGTTTGCTTCGTAATACGCACGCAGGCCATCGACGTCGTGAGGCGCAAACCGCGGTGATGCATCTTCCGTCAGCGCTTCTGGAACTTGCACCGGAAGTCCGCGCGGCGTGGCCAACTGGATCATCCGGCGATGCTAGAGCCCGAATGTAACAGCTACATTGCCGATATGTGTAAATGCAATACGCGACGCCTCAGCGCGCATCACGGGTGCTCGCGAACGGCCGCGCCAGCGGTTCGCCGATGAACAAGCCTTGCCCCGGCATGGCGACGCTCTTCCAATAGGCCGGCAGCAATGCTTCGCCGCGCAGATAATGATCCAGAAACACGGCCGGGTCGGGAAATTTCCCGCGCACGGCGCATGGCTCGGATACCGACCCATAGGAGGCGGTGGCGCCCTGGCGCAGCCATTCGATGGCGGACATCTGATCGCCGCCGTCGAGCACCCCGCCGCTCGAGGTCAGGTGATCGGCCGCGGCGCCGGGCAGGAAGATGATGTGCTGAAGTTCGGCCACGCGCACCGCGCCCGTGAAGTATGCCATCGCCGCGGGAACCATGCGGTCGATGGGGGTGTGTAACTCCCGCACCTCGATGCGCCCGGCCGCGATGATTTGGGCATTTCCATAGCCCTGCGCCCGCACATTACGGGCCGGGTCCTGAGTGTGTACGAGATAAGCGAAGCCGGCGGGCTGCGATCCGTCCGCGCGCAGGCCGCGCATCATCACATTCCGCGCCAGCACCTCATCGCCGCTCGGCAACAACATCGCCGGCAGCAGGCCGGCGGTGTCCGCAGGCAGCCAACCTTGAGCATCGTACAGCGGATTCAACGCCGTCCGTGCGCACCCGGGTTCGCAGAAGGATGGCACATAGCCGGCGGCGAACGCCGTCGTGATGGACATGCACTCGACCGCGTAAGGTCTCGACCAGACGAGCAGCAAGGACTGCACATTGGTCGAGAGCTGCTGCACCAACGTCAGGCGCAGCCGCCGCAGCTCTTCGCGGCCGATGACGTCGGTGTCGGGGATCGACAGGCCGAGCAGATTCTCCGCCGGGACGTGCCGCAGGCTTGCATACGCCCTTGCGATGCGCATGCTGGCAGGATCGTTCTTGCTATAGATGACTGCCAGGCGGTCGGCGGTCAACGTGTCCGCATGCACGCACGGCGCGCACAACCACAGGGTGGCCAAAAGAAACCAGCGCGGCGACACCCCGGGGTTGATCTACGGATCGCGCACGGCCAGGCGCGGACGCCGGCTGAACGCCGCGCTCCCGGCCTGCGAATAGGCGGGCAATAGATTGCCGTTGCTGCGATCGTGCACCACGTGCGCCACCAGCTCGACATCGACGAACGCGCGCTTGTCGGCGAACGCGTACAGCAGCGCCATGTCGCACAATTGATTCACCAGACGCGGCACGCCGTTGGTCCGCGCATAGATGAAGTCGATCGAATCCGGGCGAAAGATGGCCGCGTTGCCGCCGGCTGCCGACAGGCGATGGGCGATGTACGCGGCGGTGTCGTCGCGATTCAGCGGCGTGATGTGGAAGTCCACCGACACCCGCTGCGCGAACTGCGCCAAACGCGGATCCGACAACTGCGTCCGCAGCTCAGGCTGACCCACCAGCAGAATCTGCAGCACCAGGTCCTTCTCGGAGTTCACATTCGACAGCAGGCGCAATTCCTCGAGCGCCTCGATGCATAAATTCTGCGCTTCATCGAGAATGAGGAGCGTACGGCCACCCTTGCCGTAGGTATGTATGAACGCGTCATTCAGCGCCTCGTATAAGGAGATGTCCGAATCGTCGGAAGGAACGACGCTCAAGGCCGAAAGCGCCCAGGGATGGATCGACTTGAAGGACGGATGGGTATTGCTGATCAGGCCGACATTCACGTGATTGCCGAGGCCGCGCAGCAGATGCCGCAGCAGCGTTGTTTTCCCCGATCCTATCTCCCCGGTCAACACCGAGAACGCGGTTTGCGATTCCACGAAGTATTCGAGCATGGTCATGGCCATCGCATGCTGCCGCGACAGGTACAGGAACGCCGGGTCCGGGGTCAACGCAAAAGGCTTCACGGCGAATCCAAAATACCGCTCGTACATGTTTTTTCTCAGTATCCCGGCAATGCGCCGGAGGCGCGGTTGAGCACCGTTCCCACCAGCGGCGTTTTCTGCAGCAGTTCGACGGTGCGCACGAGATCGGCGCGGCGGGTGCGGCCCTCCGCGGCAACCACCAGGCCGCACTCGATCAACGGTGCGAAGGACAGTGCATCGTCGGCGCTCAATACCGGCGGCAAATCGAACACGATGATCCGCTCCGAATAGCGCGAGCGAAAATCATGCACCAGTTCGCGGCTGCGCGGACCCGCCAGGATTTCGGAGGAATTCTCCAACCTCTCCCGGGCCGGCATGATGACCAGCCGCTCATAGCTTTCGGGATGATAGAAGCAATCTCGCACCGGGGCGCGGCCGGTCAAGGCATCATCCGAGCCGAATTCAGGCGCCAGCCCGAAACGCGCGGCCACCGTCGGGCGCTTGAAATCGAAGTCCACCAACAAGACGGTGTGAAGCCGGTCGCTGGCGAGGCTGACGGCAAGATTGATCGCGGTCGTCGTCTTGCCGTCGTTCGCGCCCGGACTGAACACGGCAATGGAGCGCCACCCGCGCTCGTCCATCCGTTGCAGCACCTGGGTCCGCAGCATGCGGAACGCCGCAGCCGCGGCATCGACGGTCGTGGCGCCCAATATTCGGTTCCTTTCAAGCAGATCCTCCGCCGGCGTGAAAACGCGCGTGCACGAATACTCGATGGCCTTGGATTGCGCCAGGGAGACCCCTGCCGGCCCCTCGATCGTCGCCTCGCCGAGCGCCTTCAGTTCGCTGCGCAAGTCTCCCGTCTGCATGCGCTGCACGCGCGCGAGATCCAGCGCTTTACGTATACGGTCCACTTGCTAGACTCCGAATCTGCGCAGCAGGCTGATCCACACGACGTCGAGCGGCCTGATCCACACGTGGACCGCAGCGGCCGCCATCAACATGACCGAGACGCTGCCTCCCCAGGAGAGGCGCGTTATCAAGCGGCGTCGCGCCCGGTCTCGCGCGGTCACGATGACCGGTATCGACGCAAGTGCCGGAACCTGCAGCAGCTGCCTGATGTCCCCGGGCCCGCGCACCGAACCATCGAATGATTCGCGCGCCATGACCGCACCCACGCCGGCGGCGATTGCCAGCAGCAATCCGATGCAGATGATCAAGGTCCGATTCGGGCTCACCGGCTTCTCCGGCCTCTGCGGCGGCTCGATCATCGTGAACTTTTCGCCCTTGCGCTCCGTTTCCAGATTTTGCGCCACCTGCGCCTCGGTTTGTTTGGCAAGTATCTCCTGATACTTCAGCTGGGCGCTCTCGAGCCCGCGTGCCATCTCGCGGTATTGGCGTTCCACGTCCGGCGACTTGGACAACCGCCTTTCGTAATCGTCGTATTTCGCCTGCAGTTCGTCGCGCTTCTTGACTGCGTTTTCGCGTTCCACGGTCAGCGCGTCGAGCTGCCCTTTCACCTGGATATAGACCGGATTGTCCGCGTGTTCATGCTTGGTCTGCTCGGCGGAAGAATTGGCGTCCGCCGCGACCGCGGCCTGCAGTCTGTCGACTTCCCGCTTCAGGCGCAGCACGTCCGGATGATCGGCGGAGTATTTAGCCGACGCCTCCGCCAGCTGCGCCTTCGCATCCGACAGCTGACGCAATCGATCGGACGTTCCATCCTCGGCATGGACCTCCTTCTCCAGACCGTCGACCTCGCGCTGGGTGCTGATGACATCCGGGTGGTTGGGCGCGTAGCGCGCCTTGTAGCTTGCGAGTTTCGATTTGAGGTCCTTGAGTCGGTCCTCGGCGTTGAACACCCTCTGCCCGCTGTCCGAATACACCACGGCATTCGGGCTCAGCTGCGCAAGTTGCGCCTGCAGCAGCACGCGCTGCGAATCCAGCCCGGAGAGCCGGCTCTGCGCGTCCCTCAAGTCCAGCTCCGTGCGCTCCGCCATCTGAATGTTGAGCTGCGACACCTCCGGCAATTCGTCATGATGCGCGTGCTTGAAGTCGGCGAGCGCCTGGTCCAATTCTGCGATGTGTTGCGATTGCCGGGCGGCCTCCTCGCCGAAGAAATCGGAGGTTTGCTGGGACAGCCGCGTCCGCGAGGTCAGGTTCTCGTTCAGGTACAGCGTGGTGAGCTCATTGGCCACCTTGAGGGCAAGTTCCGGCGAATGATTCTGATAGGAAACGGCAAATGCGATCGTCGCCTGCGTCGGCCTGCCGCTGCGTGGATCGACGACGTCCGCGCTGATCATGTGCATGCCGATGTCGCCGCGTATTTTCGCCAGCAGCACTTCCCTCGGCTCCTTCTCCCGGATGTCGGGATAAAGGTTGTAGCGGTCGATCAGCTGCAGAAGGTTCTGGGTCGTCATCACGCGCTGGCTGGTGACCTGCACGCGTTGATCGGCGAAGGACGTGATGACGGAGCGCACCATTTCCTGCGGAATTTCCTGCTGCTCGATCAGAATCGTCGCCGTCGAGCGGTAGGTCGGCGGCAACAGCATGGCAAGCATGACCGCGGCTATCGCCCCCGCAATGGTGACCACGTAGAACGTGCCGCGCCGGCGCCAGTACGCCCGCGTTCGTTCGCGCACGTCAGGTTGGAACTTCTGGTCGTTCGGGTCCATGCCGTGTGCTACTGAAACTTGATGTGATCGAAACGGCGCGAGAAGGTGATGGACACCTCGCTCGAGCTCAGATCAACTTCGGGGGGGTGAACTTTTTCCATCACCCGCGACGCACGCAGCGTCGCGTTCCAATGCTCGGTCATGGACCAGGTCGCACTGCCGATGAGGCTGATCGGCGTGCGCACGCTGACGCCGCCGGCCGCCTGCGGGTCCTGGGCCCGCAGGTAGCGTGCATCGGCGCCGAACGACCACCGCTCCGACGCCGTGTAGCTCATGTTCAGATCCACGGACGTCTGTTGCGACAGGTATGCAAATCCGCTCGGCACGAGCTGCCGCGAGGCGATCAGATTGAAGGTCAGCAGCACGCCTTTGCGGCTCAGAATCGCCGAATAGACGGTGCCGTTCTGCGACGACTCCTCCGCGATCGGAATCAGCTCGATCGCAGGACCCTGGGGGGTATAGACCAGCACTTCGGCGTCGAACGCGACGTTGTTGAGCGCACGCGAATAGCCGAGATCGCCCTCGATGGACCAGATTTCCGACAGCTGGCGGATGAAGCCCGCCTGCACATTTGCGCTGCGGCTCTCGGTGGAACCATTGAGCGAGTCATAGCGGCTGACGCTCGCACTCAAGGTCAGCTTGTCGCGTTCGCTTGAGAACCAGGTCAGGGTTGGAGAAATCGTCGTGTCCTTGAAATCGGTCAAGGTGCCGACGCCGGCCGCCTGACCGTACTTGACCTGCGTCCAGTTGGCTTCCGCGCCGAAACTCAAGCGCTCCGTCAGCGATCGCTGCCAGTTCACATCCCCGGCCAACGTATCGCGCTTCACGCCCGCCGAGCCGTCGGTCAAATAGTCCTGATACAGCGAGGAATCCTGGTTGACGGTACCGGTCGCGATGAACACGTTGCGTTCGTAGTCGAACTCGCCCTTCACACTCAGATGCTCATAATCCGATGCCAAGGATGAGTAGCCGGCGCTGTCGCTGAAGCGGAAGCTGGGGATGATGGACACCGCCAGCGCGTCGCCGTTGTAAGTCGTGGGCGCATCCAGCAACAGCGCGCCGTGCGCGGCTGCCGTGTGCGCCGGCGGATCGACCAACAGCGCCGGATTGGTCGAGTAATCGCCCGTGATGCCGAACGACGGATCCACGCCCCAAACGCCGCCTTGAACGCAGCTAACGCGCATCAGCGCCAGCCAACCCAGGCCGCAAAGCGCTCGCGGGCGCCGGATCATGGCACGACAACGGTGTCACCGCTTTGCAGTAGTACATTTTGATCCAGTCTGCGTCCGTGCTCGACGTCGCCGTAGCGGAATTTGATCGTCACTTGTCGTGTGCCGTCGCGGCGCAAGACTCTGATTGCATTGGTATCTGCGAACGGCGTGGCACCGCCGGCGAGACTCAAGGCTTGCATCACATCCATGGGCCCGATGAGCGGGAAATCCCCGGCGTGGTTCACCTTACCGATGACGTAAATCCGGCTGCCGGGGGTCATTTTGACGCTCACCGTGACCACTGCATCGGGAATCAGCTTGCGAATGCGCTCCTCGAGCATATGCGTCAGCTCATCCACCGTGTGGCCGGCAGCCTGGAATTCCCCGGCCAGCGCGAAGGACATACCGCCATCCGGTCGGATGAGCACCTCGTCCTTCAAGTCGGTCTCCTTCCAAACATTGATGCTCAGCACGTCGCCCGGTTGCAGCCGGTAACCGCTCGGCACCACGGCGCCGCCCTGCGCGTGGCCGATTCCACAGAGGGTCAAGAGCAGCAAGGCCATCAATGCCATGGTCTTGGCGGGAGAAACTGCGAGCATTCAACATCCCCAGAGTAAGAGCGCGGAGTCTAGGGGTCGCATATGAGAGTTTCATTGCAGCCGACTACATTTCGGCTGCATTCGTCGTCGATTTGTAGCCTCAGGCCGGCACGCCGTCCATCGGCTTGCGCTCCGGCGGCCTGCGCTTCAAACGGGCCATGACGACGAGGCCGGATAATAACAGCAGCCAGGAGGCCGGCAACGCGACCGCGGGAGCGTTCGGCGTGAAGACGATCTTCGCGCACAGGACGCCAAGGTCGTTGGACCCCTGCGCGTCGCCGAACCAGTGAGCATAGAAGGTCCCCGCGCCGACATTGAACGTTTCGCTTCCTGAAAACGTCCCTCCGCCTCCCTGATCCACCGCGGCGATCAACCCCGATGCCGTCGTCAGAAAGCCGTTCATGTCGGTCACGGCATCCAGCCAGGGCACCCCGGACAGCGTCAAGGTCAAAGTCCCGGGCGTGGTGATATTCAGGGTCTGCGTGAAGGCCTGCTGGCCCGACACGAAATTCGACTGATCGTACATCACCATGTCTGCACGAGCGGCTGCGAGCGGCAACACGCCGGCGCCGAGCGTCAGCAGTAACCCAGCTACAAAACTTTTTGCTTTCATCAGCTTACCTTCCCATTGATACGCATTTTTTGAGGCTCAAGCACTGGCGAATTTTTGCTGCGTTGTGACGGCGAACGGTTGCTCGGGGTCATCGCCAGGGGTTGCGGCCGGCGGGTGCGGCCTCTCGCAGCGGTAGACATATTTGTCATAGAGATAAGCCCGCAACGAGCGGGGCTCGCGCGATGCGTCGCCGGCGCTGCCGTCGTCATCCGTCATGCGCATCAGCAGATATTCATTGCGAAGGCCGCCCATGGCGAGCAAGGCAATGTCGTCGTGCTCCACCTGGCGGGCAGCCTCGACATTCGAATTGATGATGCTTTCGAGATGATGGGCGTCGAGTTCGAAATAGCGGATCAGTTCCTCGCCCGATTCCACCAGGACCGGCACCAAATTCCGCCCCCGAAACCCGGCGTCGCAGAGCGGCGCGATGCGGTTCAGCGTGGACTTGATCGCAAAGCGGATGATTTCCGAGTCTCGAACACCGAGTCGCCTGGCGGCTCTTTTGATGTTGCGAATGTCGCTTTCGCCCAATCGGATCGATACCGCTTGCTTCTGCCTGTCCGCCATCCATCCCTCCCTCGGGAAATCCGTTGTCTCACCGAACGCATGCAATCGTAGGAGAAAAGTGTGTCGTGAGAATGGCACTTATGTGACGAATTTCACATATGGTCCTTTACCGTTGTGACCCTTTAAGTAGACTCAACGTCATTCAACATAATGGCGGAACGACACGGATGCGGCGCGACGCGTATGCCGAGTGCGCACGCGTGTGCACTTAAGTCGCGGGGAAAGAGAAGCGGGATTGTCGCGCGTGCCGGCACGGCGGCAGGCAGGCAGGCGCGAACCTTCAGCGGTCAGCCGGGGTTCAGCAGCAGCGTTTCAGCAGCAGCGTTACAGCGGCGGGCGGCAGGGTTCAGCGGCGGGCCGCGGTCCTCACCGCAAGTCCCGCAGCCCTTGAGCGATGCGCTCGAAGACACCGGTCCACTCCTGCGGCGCCGATTGCCGGAACAGCCGTACCGAGCGGTACCAAGGACTGTCGTTGCGCTCGAGCAGCCAGCGCCACGCAGGTGAGAATGCCAGCAAGATCCAGGTCTGCTTGCCGAGAGCGGCGCCCAAGTGCGCGACGCTGGTATCGATGCTGACGATCACGTCCATGCATTCGCACAGCGCCGCCGTATCGCTGAAATCGTGCAGCAGTTCGGCAAAATTCGCGATGTGCGGGTGGGCGCGCAGAATATCCGCCTCCCCGGCATCGAGCTCTTTTTGCAGGCTGACATAGTGATGTTCCGGCGGCAGATGCGACAGCAATGATGGCAGCGGTGCGCTGCGCAGGTCGTCGTTGACGCGCGCCGCGGTGCCGCGCCAGGCCAGCCCGACGCGCAGCCTCGATCGTTCGCCGAGACGCCTGCGCCACTCGGAGACCTTGGCTCTGTCGCCCCTCAGATAGGCGTTTGCTTGCGGAACACGGTTCACGGATGTCTTGAATGCCAGCGGCAGGCTCATCAGCGGAACGGAATAGTCGCACGCCGGCAGCACGCCGCCCTGCGTGACGATCTGAGCCAGACCATCGAGGTCGGCCAGCAAACTCACCAGCGGCCGCTGAGCTTCCAGGATGACCCGGGCGCCGAGCGCCGCGACGCATTTGACGTACCGGCAGAACTGCAGCGTGTCACCGAGTCCCTGCTCGCAGCGAAGCAGAATGGTCTTGCCTTCCAGCGGCGCCGCGCCGAGCCATGGCGGCGCGGCCGGCGCACTGGCGCGCAGCGGCGCCAATTCATCCAGCCGCAAACGCCATTCGTATTCGGGCCAACCCTGCTCCCATTCACCGCGCAACAGCAGGATATTGGCCTTGTTGAAATGCGCGCGGGGATTGTCGGGCTGGATCGCGAGCGCTTGGTCGAATGCCCGCAGCGCGGCGTCGAGTTCGAGCCGTTGACCTGCGATGATGCCCGACAGGATCAACGCGGGCACGTGCCGCGGCTGCGCCGCGAGCACTTCGTTCGCCACGGCCCATGAGTTCAGCAGCCGTCCGCTCTCGTATTCCGCAAGCGCATCCGCAAAAAGATCTTTCACTGGTTCGTCCCGTGACCCATCTTGGCGTCGTTCGTATGAAATTTTCATGACAGTCGAGCGCCCGCCACGCGCACGCCGTAGAGTCCTACGGCTTGAGCAGCGACTGCGCGAATTGTGCGCGCAGCCGGAAAAATGACTGTAGGTACTGTTCGTGAGACTCAGCAAGGTAGGCAATTTTCAACGCGTCGAGCGCCGCGAGCTCGGCGCCCAGTGCGCTGATATGCGACCCCGAATACGGCAGCAGCATGGAGTTGTAAGCCTTCACCGTCCATCGCCGCTGGGTGGCGAGCAAGGCGCAGGCAACCCTCTCGATGATGAACACTTTGATGGGCGCAAGCTTCGAGTTGTAGTCGACCTGGCCCGCCAGGGCACGGCCCAACTCGGTGTCGCCGCGTTCGGCGCATTGAAAGATGCGCTCGCAGCGCGCGAGCCACTCGCTCCAGAAGGCACCGGTGGCGACGAAATAATTGCAGAACACGCTGTTGCGGGAGGTACCGACCGTCTCGTACAGCCGGTACTCCGGCGCGAGCAACGCGAGGCTTGCTTCGAAGGCGAACGTATCGGCCTTATGCGCCGCGATGCCTTGCTCCCATTGGTTCAAGAAGAAGGCCGTCTGATCGTAGAACGGCGAGAACAACATGACATCCGCTGTTCCCGCATGCGCATCCACGAATCCGCACACGGTTTCCGGCTTGAGCCGCGTCTTTCTGCCGAAGGCCGGCGACAAGAAACCGTAGTAGTCACCCTCCACGCAGGGATTCTCGAGAAAGTAACGTCGTATCGGCCAATATTCGCGCCAATCCGGCCGCTCATTGCGTTGATTGTCGAGCGGAATATAACCATCCTCCAGCGCCTGACGCGACTCCGGCGAATAATGGATTTGGAAAATCTGGACGCGTGGTCGGGACACAGGCATTGGCGCGCAATCCTCGGCAGGGGTCGACATCCGATGACTATGCGGGCAAGCGGATGAGCCCGCAACCGCTGCCGCGGGGCGCGGCGGACATGCACGATCGACTGCAGCGCGCGCTGGCAGCCCACCAGCGCGGCGACCTGAACACCGCGCGCGCGGGGTATCGCACCGTGCTGCAACTGTATCCGCAGAGCAGCGACGCGCTGCACCTGCTGGGCCTCCTGTGCACACAAGACGCTGCGCCCGCGGAAGGCATCGAGCTCATGCGCCGCGCGCTGATCCTCGATCCTCGCAATGCCATGGCGCACCACAATCTTGGCGTGGCGCTGCTCAATCAGCGTGACGAACCTTCCGCCCTGGCGTCGCTCGAGCGTGCGGCGGCGCTGCAGTCGATGAATCCCGACACCTGGTTTCTGCGCGGCAATCTCTTGCAGCGCTCGCTGGCGTTCGGCGAAGCCATCGCCTCATACGCGCAAGCCATCCGCCTCAATCCGGGTTTCGCCGAGGCGTTCAACAACATGGCGGCCGCGCTGCGCGCCGTCCGCCGGCTGGGAGATGCGCACGCCAGCGCAACCCAGGCACTGGCGCTGCGCCCGGCCTACCCGCAGGCGTTCAACAACCGGGGGTTGATCGCGCTCGATGGCAAGCACGGCGCCGCAGCCATCGATGACTTCCACCGCGCACTCGCCTTGAATCCGCAGTTTCCGGAGGCCTTGCACAACCTCGGTACCGCACTCATGCAGGTCGGCCGTTTTGGCGAGGCAGGCGATGCCTTTGCGCGGCTTGCGGCTCTCGCCCCCCGGTTTCCGCACGTCGCCGGCAACGCCGTATACGCCAGGCTGTGCGAATGCGACTGGAGCGGCCTCGAGCCACTTGCAAACGCCGTGGTGCACGCGGTCGAGGCCGGTGAGGCCGCCGCCACGCCCATGGCGTTTCTCTGCATCAGCGGTTCGCCGGCCGCACAACAACGCTGCGCCCACGCCTATACGCAAGCCTTCTATCCGCCGGAAGCGGCCGCTGCCCGATGCGCCGCGCATCCCGGGCATTCCAAGATTCGCATCGCCTACCTGTCGGGTGACTTCGGCGAGCATGCGATCACCTATCTGTTGACAGGCGTTTTCGAGCGGCACGACCGCAGCCGCTTCGAGACCATGGCCTTTTCATGGGGTCGCCGCGACGAAGGCGCGGCGCGGCGCCGCGTCGAGCAGGCATTCGATCGATTCATCGACGTCGACTCGCGCACCGACGATGAAGTGGTGCGTGTGATGCGCGAATTGCAGGTCGACATCGCGGTCGATCTCTCCGGGCATACGCTGGGCCAGCGCACGCGCATCCTGGCGCAGCGTGCCGCGCCGGTGCAGGTCAACTACCTGGGCTTGCCGGCCACCATGGGGGCGCCGTACATCGATTATTTGATCGCCGATCGGTTTCTCATCCCGGAGGACCGGCAGGGGTTGTATACGGAGAAGATCGTTTACCTGGCCGGCTTTCAGCCCAATGATGACCGCCGGCCGGCGCCGCCCGAATCCAAGGCGCGCGGCGCTCTCGGACTGCCGGACGGGGCGTTGGTATTTTGCTGCTTAATCGCAACTGCAAGATCAACCCCGAGAGCTTCGGTACGTGGATGCGCCTGCTGTCAGCCGTGCCCGGCAGTGTCTTGTGGCTGCTGGCAACCCACCCCGCGGCGGCCGACAACTTGCGGCGCGAAGCCGCCGCCCGGGGCGTGGCGCCTGCCCGCTTGGTGTTTGCCGACCAGGTACCCTATCTTGAATACCTCGCGCGCTATCGGCACGTCGACCTGTTTCTCGACACTGCACCGTTCAACGGCGGCACTACGGTCAGCGACGCGTTGTCGATGGGTGTTCCCGTCTTGACCATGAGCGGCGACAGTTTTGCGGCGCGCATGGCCGGCAGTTTGCTGAATACCTTGGGCCTGCCGGAACTCGTCACGCAAACGCCGGCCGCATACGAGGCGGCGGCACTTGAGCTCGGGCAAAATCCTGCGCTACTTCGCCATCTGCGTGAGCGCCTGCAGGGGTCGTACCGCACCCACGCGTTTTTCGATACCGACCGATACCGGGTCGAGTTGGAGCAGGCTTTCGAAACCATGTGGCAGCGAAGCGTCGCAGGATTGGCGCCCGCGGCGCTGGCAATTTCCGGCGCGGCGCCGGCGGCTGCCCCAGCGCCAGCGGCTGACCCAGCGCCCGCCCCAGCGCCCGCTCATGCGGCTGCCCCGACCGGTGACAAGCGCAGCAATGATCCGATGAACCTCTCGTAGTTGCGCCAACGCTCCACTGACGATGAGCTGATTTTCTGGCGAACCTGCCACTTGCTGAACGTGCTCACGGAGCGGTGGGTTTGGTGAAAGTTGAGGCAGGCATCGTCCCAGTCCAGGCCCACGAATTCCACCATCCTGCGGCTCCAGGTCTGCGGATCGTCCACCAACGACTCGTACGGAACTTCCAATATCGCGTTTCGCGGCAGCACCGTCTGCCAGTGCAGCATCAAGCGGCGGTACTCGTCATGGTAATGCGCCAGATCGTCCAGATCGTTGGCATACGAATGGGCGATGTGGAAATTCTGGAAGTAGATCGACAGGCACGTATCGATGGGATTGCGCCGCATGTGAATGATGCGGGCGTCGGGCAAGGCGGCGTGAATCATGCCCAGATGCGCGAAATTCGCCGGCATCTTGTCCACCACAAACCCGTGCTGCGGTGCCAACGCAGCAAGCTGGCGCCGATAGTCCTGCGCGAGCCGTGCCGACAAATCGGGGTTCGGCCCGTGCTCGAGCGTCGCGCCGGCCACCGTCAACGAGGCCTTCTTCCAGAAAGGCAGTTCGCCGGCGCCGAATACCGCTGCATGCGAGGCAAGAATCTGTTCGGCCAGCGAGGTGCCGGAACGCGGCATGCCGACGATGAAAATCGGACGTGTACCCTTTTCAGCGCGTGCCCTCGCCTGCTCCAGGTAGTCGCGGCCGTAAGTCGCGGCGATGAACTCGAAGGTCTGGGAGAGCTGGTTCCGGTCGTGCGGCGGCCGATAAGTCTTTACCAACTCGTTGGCGCGCTGGTAGTGAGAGAAGGCCTTTTCGTAGTCCTTGACGTCATCGAAATACTTGCCGAGCGCGAACGACAGCTGCACGGCATCGCGCGGCCGCCTCGGTTGCTCAGCCATCCGCTCTGCTTGCGCCGCCCAGGGCGCATCGCCGAGCGTCATTTTTCGCAGCGCCGCGATGCCGGCCCAGGCCGGCGCGGAGTCCGGATCCAACGCAAAGGCCTGCCGATACAGATTCTCCGCCTCGGCGAAGCGGCCTTCATCCGCCGCCAGTTCCGCCAGACCGATGACGGCGGCCGGCGCGCGAGGATTCAGCCGCAACGCGCGGCGCAGACTCGTTTCGGCGTCGGCAGCCCGGCCCCGCAGCCTTTGCACGATGGCGAAGTTGGTGAGAATTTCCGCGCTGTCCGGCTGCAGTGCAAGCGCGTGTTGCAGGCTGTCGGCAGCGTCGTCCAGCCGGCCAAGTTCCCGCAGCACGCTGCCCAGATTATTGTGCGCCTTCACGTAACCGGGCTCGAGCTCGATGGCTCGCCGATAGCTCTGCTCGGCGGCTTCGAGCTGTCCGAGATCCAGAAGCGCATTGCCCATGTTGTTGTGAATTTCGGGTTGCTCCGGCCGCAGCGCCAGCGCGGCATGATAGGCATCGACGGCTTGCGCGGCGCGGCCCAAATCACGCAACGCGTTGCCGAGGTTGCTGTGTACCTCGGCAAGCTGCGGGTGGAGTTGCAACACGCGCCGATAGTTCGCCACGGCCGGTTCGAGCTGACCGAGCGCCAGCTGCGTGTTGCCGAGGTGCAGCAGCGCCTCTGGAAAGTTTGGCTTCATCACCACCGCTCTGCGATAGCTGGCCGCCGCGTCCTCGAGATGTCCGAGGCTGCGCAGCACGTCACCGAGATGCGCGTGCGCGTCGGCAAAGTCGGGCGCCCACTTCAGCGCCTGACGGTGTGCCGCCAACGCCTCCTCGGCGCGGTCCAGCGCCAGCAGCACCCGGCCGAGATTGTCGTGTGCCAGCGCGAAATCGGCTTTGATCGCGGTCGCGCGCGCAAAGCTCGCGGCTGCATCGTTCAGCCGTCCGAGATCCCGCAGCACGCTGCCCAAGTTGTTATGCGCTTCCGCGTAATCCGCGTTCAGTGATATGGCGCGCCGGTGTCGATCCGCGGCGTCCTCGAGCCGGCCGCGCGCCCGCAACGCGTTGCCGAGATTGGTGTGAGCCTCCGGATCGCGCGGCAGCAAGCGCGCCGCGGTTTCCAGCGCCGGCAGGTGATCCTTTCCCTGACCGTAAAGCGCCGCCGCCAACAGCTTCCACAGCACTCCCGAGTCGCCATCGCTCTTGAGCAGATGACGCACGCTCGCTTCGAGTTCGGCGTGACGAGCCGCACGGTGCAGCGCCAGCAGGGCATTGAAGTCCGGGGGCGGGGCGGAGCGGGCCTGCGGCGCATCCGCAGGCATCAGTCCACAGCATTTCTTGTACTTCTTGCCGCTGTTGCAGGGGCAGGACTCGTTGCGTCCGACCTTGTTCACTCGGACTTCTTGGCCCTGAGTTCCAGCGCCCTGGCCCGATATTCGTCCACGAGGTTATCGATCCGGGTGCGCGTGATCCGGGTGAACGGCTCTGCGGCGCCGACCTTGGTGAACAAACCGACATGCTCGTAGCGGTTCAAGAGATCGTCGTTGATCTCGTACAGCCCCAGGTTGTCCTCGGCGCATTTGTCATAGAGGCTGGCACGCTCCTTCAAGTCGTTGCGCAGCTTGGTGCGGTCCGATTCCACGTCCCTCAAGGTCGTCGCCGTATCCCGATAGCGCCCCACCAATTCCGTCATGCGCTGCTTGTACTGCTCGAGGCTCTTTTCCGCCGCCTGCCTGGCCGCAACGGACTGTGCCGTCGCGGCCGCGGCGTTGCCGCTCTGCGCCTTGAGCGCATCCCGCTCCTTGGTGACTGCGGCGAGTTCGCTCTTGGCCGCATCCAGATCTTTTTTCATTTGCGTCGCCTGCGCCTGCAGCGCGGTCTTCTCCGCGGCCAGTTGCTGGTACTGCTGCATGATCTTCTGGCTTTCGCCGCCGCCGCTGCGCTGCGTTTGTGCCGGCGCCGGCGCGGCCGCCGTGCACAGCGCGATCAGCAATGCGGCCCGGAGCGTGGTTTGGGTCATGGCGGTCCTCCTAGAACCGGGTGCTCAGGTCGACTTGCAGCGTGTCGACGCCGAAGCGGGGTCCGTCGATTTCATTGGCGCTGAGATAGCGCAGCCGCGTCCACAGACGATTCGACAATCCGTACTCGCCGACGACGTAGTAGCCCTTGGCATTGGTTCCGCCGAAGTAATGGAAATCGGAATCGGTGTATTCGTCCATGACGGCGTCACCCTTCAGGTAGCGGTAGCCGATGACCGCACGCCACGCGCCCGCCGTCAGCACCGTGGGATAGCCAAACGCCACCTCCGTCTGCAGGCCCGTGTTGCGGTTCGCGATGGCCGGATTGCCGGTGAGCGCCTCGATCTGCTCGACGTTGTAGCCCAAGTTCTTCACGGCGTCCGCGGTCACGCTCAGCTGGTAGGGACCCACGACTTTCACCGTGTAAACGACGTTCACGTTGGCCAGCCGAAATTTCGAGGCATAGGCAAACAGATTGTGCGTGGGATCGGACGCGGCGTCGATGTCGAACACCGTGTTTCCGTAGCGCAAGAATTGCGGGGCGGTGTAGTTGTAGAGCCCCGGCTCGCTCGGCGGATTCAACCGTCCCGTGACGTTGAAGTAATCGTAGAAGGCGCCCGCGATGCGCAGATGCTGCGCGTCGCTGAACCGCAGGTTGGCGCCCAGTTGCGCCGCAGCCAGCCATTTGTCCTGTGCCGAGAACTCGATTTCCTGCAGCTGGTGTCCGCCCAATGTGAAGAACAGATGCGACTGGTCCTGACTGCCGTTGCCGAATCCGATGCGTGCCGTCGTGGCGAATCCCGTAAAGGTCAGATCCTTGTGAAAGATGAGGTCCGTCGGCGTGTCATACGGATTCAAGAAGCGCCCGACCACGGCGGAGAGCCAGGGGAAGCGCTGCGCGTTGCGCTCATCGAGTCGTATGTACAGCTCGTCGAGCCCGAATTGATACGGAGCCGTGCCGTCCACCGTCTGCGTCTCGGACACGAGATCGCTGGTGTTCCCGGTCACGAGGCGCATACCGGCGGTGAATGAATTGCCAAGGTCCGATTCGATCCCGAGACGCGCGCGGCCGCGAAATCTCACGCGGGTTTCGTCATCGTCCAAGAATGCGTTCTGGCCGGCGGCCGCGATCGAGCCGGCCTGATTGATCGCGTAGTAATTATAGAACTGCTCGTGCGCGTTGGTGCCGTCATAGAACAAACCCTCCTCGCGCAACGTGAGCTCGCCGTAGACACGCGTGCGCGTCAACCAGTCGGGCAGCGCACCCGGCACGCCCCATTTTTCCGTCTTGGCGTCCTTGACCACGTCCGCGACCACCGCCGGTTTGACCTCCTCGGCCACCTGCTTGGCAATCTCGTCCTTGACGATCTGCGGCACATAGGGAACCCGCACGGCACCCTCGTCCGATTTCGCCACGGCCGCCGCATCAGCCGCCGCCTTGTCTTGCGCGGCTTTGACCATCTGCTGCGCCTTCTCGCGGCTGATCACGCCTTGATCGACCAGCGCCTGCAGCAGGTTGGTGACCGTGTTGCGCAATTCCTCGAGCGACTGGCGCTCATCCGCGGGCGCCACCTGCGCCGCGAGGCCCAGCGCCAGCAATACTGCGAGCCGTACAGCTTTCGCATTCGACATGTCGATCGATCTCCCTAAAACACCACTCTTAGATTTACCGCTTCCGGCATGCCCTGAGGCGGGTCGGCCCCGACGCCGGTAATCGAGGCCAGCACTTTGTCGACGCACTCATCCACCCGCGCGTTGCCGGTGGTGGTGGTCAACTTGACCTGCTTGAGGTGGCCGTCCGCCCCCACCAACACCTGCGTCGAGATCGAGCCCTTCGCCGATTTGACGCACGGCGAGTCGCTCAACTTTTCCTTGATCGTGTCGCGCAGGCGATTGGTGTACCAGGCGAACGGCGCCGTACCGCTGCCGCCGATGAAGCCGCCGCCGGAGCCTTGGTGCATGCCGAAGGCATCGGAGCCCGCGGTCGCGGGTCCATCATTGGCGAGCGTGTCGGGCGGCGCCTGGTCCGGCTCATCCTTGGGTTGGTCCTGCTTGTCCTGCGCCAAGGGTTGCTCCACCTTCTCGGGCGGCGGCGGTGGCGGCGGTTGGTCCGGCGGCGGCGGGGGTGGCGGCGGCGGGCGGATGATGGTCACCGTCTCCACGCGTCGTTCTTGTTTGGTCGACTTCAACGACATCATCTTGCCGACGAACCCGATGAACGCCGCAATCAGCAACAGCGCCGCTGCGCCACCCAGGATCCGCATGATGAGGCGGCGCGCCGCTCCCCGATCGGCCATCGGCGCCGCTACTTCGGTCGCTGGGTGACTAACCCAAGCTGCGATATGTCGAGGCGCCCGAGCAGGTCGAGCACGTCGACCACGCGCTGATAGGCAATGGTGGAGTCTGCCTTGACGACCACCGGCAAATTCGGGTTGACGGCCTTGGCGTTGCGCAGCATGGTTTCGAGTTCCGTCAGACTGACGGGGTAGGTGTCGAGGTACATCGTGCCGTCGGCCGTGATGGTGATGGCCTTGGTCTGGGGTTTGGCGAGCGACGGCGTATCGCTGGCTTTCGGCAGATTGACCTTGATCCCCTGCACCGATGCCGTGGTCATGATGATGAAGATCACCATCAATACATAGGCGAGATCCAGCATGGGTGTGATGTTGATGTCGTCGTAGACATCCTTCTCGCCTGAGTCGATGGAGCCGGACATGCTGGCGGCCTCAGCTGTACTGTTCGGCGAGGCGCGTCACGAACTCGTCGACGAACACGCGATTGTCGGCCGCAATCGACTTGATGCGGGTGTTCAACCAGTTGTAGCCGAACAGCGCCGGGATGGCGACCGCGAGGCCAGCCACCGTGGCAGCCAACGCGGCGGCAACGCCCGGCGCGATGGCGTTGACGTTGACGTCGCCCGAGAGCGCGATCGCGGCAAAGGTGATCATGACCCCGATCACCGTGCCGAGCAGCCCGAGGAACGGGCCGCCGGAGATCGCGATGGTGAGCAG
>Ga0116226_10000131_pt1 | contig 56353 bp, 59 predicted proteins | sample S1TSphfallax_FD_89692 | JGI IMG/M metagenome (GOLD analysis project Ga0116226, IMG submission 89692) | Host-associated microbial communities from peat moss isolated from Minnesota, USA - S1T2_Fa - Sphagnum fallax MG | ecosystem: Host-associated > Plants > Peat moss > Unclassified | place: USA... | reverse complement strand
CTTGCCACGCTGCCACAGCATTCGAGCCTCCGATCCGATCGAACCGGACGCTTACGAATCACATAAGCGACCCGTGCCGGAAGGGGGGATTCCTGATTCCACTCAGCCTGAGGACGCTCTAGCTGGCGAGAAAGTGTAGGTACGTATCTCGATCAGTCTCGCGTCAGCAACGTGATGACCCCGTCGAGTTGATCGAGAGAGCGAACATGCAGGCGGATGGACCCTCGGGTGCCATCGAACGTGATATCTACCTTCAGTCCGAGGCGGCTCGAGAGCGAGCGCTCAAGGGCAACTGTTTCGGCCGGCTTCCTGGCGTTGCTTTTTAGCGACGCTGAACTTGACTGTTCGGACCTGCGGGCGACCAGCGATTCAGTTTGCCGCACGTTCAGGCCGCGTGCGATGACATCGAGCGCCGCCTTTGCCGGTTCGGGGTGAGACAACAGCGCGCGCGCATGGCCGGCACTGAGTGCCCCGTGGCGGACCTCCATCTGGACGGTCGGCGGGAGGTGCAGCAGGCGCATCATGTTGGCGACGTGGCTGCGCGATTTTCCGACGGCGGCACCGAGGACATCTTGGGTCATCTTGAATTCATCGATGAGCCGGCGGTACCCTTCGGCCTCCTCGATCGGGTTGAGGTCCTGGCGTTGCAGATTTTCGACCAGGGCAGCGGCCATCGCGTCCAGGTCGCCGAGCGGGCGCACCAGCACGGGCACCTCGTGCAGTCCAGCCGCCTGGGCAGCGCGCCAGCGGCGTTCGCCCGCGACGATCTGGTAGCGTGCCGATGCGCCTGTCGGCGGACGTGCCAGTAGCGGTTGCAGGATGCCGCGCGCGCGAATGGAGTCGGTGAGTTCACGCAGAGAGTCAGGCGTGATCGGGTGGCGGGGCTGATACGGCCCAGGCTCCAGGGCGTCGACCGCCAACATACGTGGGCCTTCTCCGTCGCCGCGAGCCGGCATCGTGGCGGCGTCGCCCAGCAATGCCGCCAACCCGCGGCCCAGGCGTGGCCCCGGCTCGCGGGAACTCATTGGGCCGGCGCCGGATGCGCACGTTCGCGGCGCAGCAGTTCGGTGGCGAGTTGGACGTACGCTTGTGCGCCGGGGGAGCGGTAATCATAGAGAAGCACCGGCTTGCCGTGACTCGGCGCCTCGGACACCCGAATATTCCGGGGGATGACCGTGTCATAGACTTGGGCGCCGAAGAAACCGCGGGCGTCGGCGGCGACCTGTTCCGACAGGTTGTTACGTCGGTCGTGCATTGTCAGGACGATCCCCTGCAATCGCAGCGTCGGGTTGAGCCCGCGCCGAACCAGTTCAATCGTGTGCATGAGGTGGCTGATGCCTTCCAGCGCAAAGAATTCGCATTGCAGAGGCACGAGGACGGCATCGGCGGCCGTCAGACCGTTCAGCGTCAGCAAACCGAGGCTGGGTGGGCAGTCAATAAGGACATAAGCGTGTCGCTCGCCGTGGGAGGCGGCGGTATGCAACGCGTCGCGCAGGCGGAACTCGCGTCGCGTGCTGGCGACAAGCTCGACCTCCGCGCCGGCAAGATCCGGCTCGGCGGGAACGAGCCAAAGGTTGGGGACCAAGGTCGGACGCTGGACGTGGCTGATCTCGTGGCCTTCGATCAGTAGCGCGTAAGTGCCATCTTCCCGGTCGCCTCGTGCAAACCCGAGGCCGGTTGAGGCATTGCCCTGAGGGTCAAGGTCGATCAGCAACACGCTCGCTCCGGTCGCCGCGAGCGCTGTCGCGAGGTTGATCGCTGTCGTGGTTTTGCCGACCCCGCCCTTTTGGTTGGCGATCGCAAGAATGCGGCTGCCGACGGACGGCCCGGCGGCTGGCTGTTGGTGGTTATCCGGCAAGGCTGATCTCGCTGATGCGAAGCAGGGTAGCGCCGGCGTCGGTTCTGCTCGGAAATCGCTCTGTATGCATGTGCCATTGCGCCGAGGCCGCCGTCAATTCGGCGGAGGCACCGCGACCCTTCGGAAACAGGCAAATTCCTCCAGGCTTTAGTAATGGGACCGAAAGCGATAGCAAGTCCGCGAGTGGCGCCAGCGCTCGCGCGGTCACGACATTTGCCGGTTCGATCTGTATGGCTTCAGCGCGTGCAGCATGCACCCTTACCTCAAGGCCGAGTTCTCGCGTCGCTTCGCGCAGGAAAGTCGCTTTGCGCTGGTCCGATTCCACCAGGTGAACGCGCCACTTTGTCAGGGCCGCCAAAACAAGTCCTGGGAATCCCGCGCCGGACCCCAGATCGATCAACGTGCCCGGCGTGGCCGGCAACAGCGGCGCCAACTGCGCGCAGTCGAGGATGTGACGCGGCCACAGCAGCTTCTCGTCGGCACGCGAGATCAGATTGATGCGGACATTCCAGTGCAGCAACAGGCTGGCAAAGCGTTCGAGTCTCGCATGGGCGTCGGGAGGAATGTCGATGTCCGCATGTTTCACGTGAAACCGTTCGCACTCTTCCGGCGCCGAAGATGCGCGCCGATCGCTGCGATTGCAGCCGGCGTCATTCCCTCCAACCGTGCCGCCGCACCAATCGATGCGGGCTGCGCCGCCGCAAGCCGCATACGCGCCTCGGCGGACAGGCCGCCGATCTGGGTATAGTCCAGATCTGAGTCGAGGCCGATGCTTTCTTCCCGGCGAAAAGCGCGGATGTCGGCATCCTGCCGTGGCAAATACCCGGCATAAAGTGAGTCGGCCCGGAGAATGCCGAGCGTGCGGGACGCCAGGGTCGATAGCCACGGGATCGCGGCCGCCAAACGACTGTCCGGCGCGTCGGCGTGGCCAAGTACGTCGAAGACGGTCAAACGGCGCCCATCGCCCGGTCGCGCGATGCCAATCCGAGCCAAGGCCGCGACATCCACCACTTCGACCGTAGCTCGCTGCCTAGCGCCCGCGAGATCCGCCGTGAACTCGCGGAACTCCTTCGCCCGCTCGGACCCAACGCATCCGGCGGCAATCCCAAGTTCGGTCAAACGCTGATCGGCATTGTCGGCGCGCAACGTCAGACGGTATTCGGCCCGCGACGTAAACATGCGGTAAGGCTCGGTCACGCCCTGGTTGATCAGGTCATCGACAAGAACTCCGATATAAGCCGTTGCCCTATCGAAGACGATAGCCTGCCGGCCTCCGGCCCGCGCCGCCGCGTTGATCCCGGCCAGAATGCCCTGCGCGGCAGCCTCCTCGTAACCGGTCGTTCCGTTGATCTGGCCGGCGAGAAACAGGCCTGGGAGACGCTTGATCTCCAAGCTGGCGCTCAGCGACCGCGGATCTACGAAATCGTATTCAACGGCATAGCCCGGGCGCAGGATTTTCGCACGCTCCAGACCGGGTATCGTCGCGACGAGTGCCGCCTGCACGTCTGCGGGCAGACTGGTCGAAATTCCGTTCGGGTAGATCGTGTCGTCATCGAGCCCTTCCGGTTCGAGAAAAATTTGGTGCCGTTCCCTGTCGGCGAAGCGCACCACCTTGTCCTCTATCGAGGGGCAGTAGCGAGGTCCACGCCCACTGATCTGCCCGCCATAGACCGCCGACAAATGCAGGTTTTCGCGAATCAAGGCATGAGTCTGTGTCGTGGTCGCGGTGATCCGACACTCCACCTGCGGCAACGCAATGCGGCGAGTCAGAGTGCTGAAAGGCTCCGGAATGGCATCGCCGGGGTCAGCTTGCAGCCCGTCCCAGTCGATGCTCCGCCGGTCTAGCCGGGGCGGCGTCCCCGTCTTGAGCCGTCCCAGCGGCAGATTCAGACGCAGCAGAGTTGTCGCAAGCCCGACCGCCGGAGCTTCGCCAATCCGACCCCCTGGGGTCTGGTCGCGGCCAACATGGATGAGACCGCGCAGGAACGTTCCGCTCGTCAAGACAGCGGCAGCGCAGCCGATGTGCCTTCCGTCTCCGCACACGACTCCCGCCAGCGTCCCGTCCGCCGCGATGACGAGATCCTCTGCCGTTCCCTCGCGTATCTCCAGGTTTGCCTGTCCGGCGAGCAATTCCTGGATGGCCAAGCGGTAGTGTGCTCTATCCGTCTGTGCGCGCGGGCCACGCACCGCCGGGCCCTTGCTGCGGTTCAGCAGCTTGAAATGGATGCCGGCGCGATCCGCGGCACGCGCCATCAATCCGTCCAGCGCGTCGATCTCTCTGACCAGATGGCCTTTGCCGATCCCGCCAATAGCGGGGTTGCAGGACATCTCTCCGATCGTGGCGCGCCGCTGTGTAAGCAGCAAGGTGCGCGCGCCCATCCTGGCAGCGGCCGCCGCCGCTTCGCAGCCGGCGTGGCCGCCGCCAATTACCACAACGTCGAACAAATCGCCCATGACCCGCCTCCCGCACCGACACGATAGCGCAGTCAAGAGTCGCTGTGTTGGGCGCCGAGCTATTTACCGATACAGAACTGACGAAAGACGGCATCAAGCACCGCCTCGGTACCAACGCGACCGGTGACGCGGCCGATCCTCCGCACCGCCTGTCGCAATGCCTCGCCCCGCAACTCCGGCAACTCCGCACTCAGCGCATTCTCCAGAGCCGACGCAGAGTCGATCAAGCCGGCCCGATGCCTGGCCCGCGTCAACGGTGGCGGTCCGGCGCTATCCACCAACCGCTTCACCTCCTGTGCAAGGCGCTCCTTGAGCGATGCCATTCCAAGGCCCGTTAAGGCGCTGACCTCGGCATCCGCGCCTTGATGGCGAACGCCCAGATCCGCCTTGTTTGTGACGCGCAGCACGCGATTTCCATTGTCCGGACTCACCACGACTGACCCGCCCCCGTCGTACAGGGCCACAACCAGATCGGCGGACGCCGCCCGCATCCGTGCCCTGCGAACGCCCTCGGCCTCTACGTCGTCCGCGGTTTCGCGCAACCCGGCGGTGTCGAGCAGCGTCACGGGCACCCCGCCGATGACAACGCGCGCCTCCAGTACATCGCGCGTTGTTCCCGCCTGCGGCGATACGATCGCGACCTCCCGTCCGGCCAACGCATTGATCAAAGTCGACTTGCCGACATTCGGCGCGCCGGTGATCGCGATCACCAACCCCTCGCGCAACCGCTCCCCCCGGCGCCCGTCGTCGAGATGTGCGGCGATTTCGCTTCGAACCTTCCCGATCTCGGCCAGCATGGCCGCTTCGGTTGCGGGCGGCAGATCATCTTCCGGGAAATCGATGAGTGCTTCCTGTTGTGCCAGCAAGCGGGTCAGCCGGACGGTCCAATCTGCGTACACCGACCCCAGAGCCCCATCGAGTTGCCGCAAGGCCTGCCGCCGCTGTGCATCGCTCTCCGCTGCTATCAGATCGGCGACAGCTTCCGCTTCCAGAAGATCCATGCGGCCATTCAAGAACGCGCGCCGCGAGAATTCTCCGGCTTCAGCCGGCCTAGCACCCGCTTCAATCAGCGCGGTTGCTACGCTGTGTTGCACGGCTGACCCGCCGTGCAAAAACAGCTCGACCGAATCCTCTCCGGTGTAAGTCCCCGGCCCCGGTATCCACAACACCAGGGCCCGATCCAACACATCCCCATCGTGGTCACGGAGCGTGCGGAGGGCTGCGAATCGAGGCGCCGGCCGCCGCCGACAGATACGGTCGAGCACGGCGCCTGCCCCCTGGCCACTGACCCGCAGCACCGTCACGGCCGCCTGCCCCGCGCCGGACGCGACCGCAAAGATCGTGTCGGTCGCATCCGTCACGCCGGCTTACTCCGCAGGCAGCATCAGGTCGGCGACACGTTCCCCCGAGATCACATGGCGTTCCAGGATGGCATCGACATCCGACGTCGAGTCCATTCGGTACCACACACCTTCCGGGTAGATCACGATGCACGGCCCCAGTTCGCAGCGGTCAAGGCACCCGGCCGAGTTGATCCTGATGCGCGGGATCGCGAGTTCCTTGGCACGCGCCTTCATGTAATCGCGCAGCCGCTCCGAGCCCTTCGCGGCGCAAGACCCGCGCTTGTGTCCGTCCGGACGTCTGTTACAGCAGACAAAGACATGCACGTCGAAGAACAGCGGTGGATCGTCCGATTGGCGCGGCATTGGCTTCCCTCGGCGGCGGAGTCTCCCTATCTCGGATGTGGCCTGTGAACACAAGGACGCCCGATGCCCGCCTCGGAAAATCTGCTGCGGCACGAGGCTTCCCCCTACCTGCTCCAACACGCCGACAATCCGGTGCATTGGCGCCCGTGGGGACCTGCCGCCCTCGCCGAAGCCGCCGCGACGGACCGGCCCATTCTGCTCTCGATCGGCTACGCCGCCTGCCATTGGTGCCACGTCATGGCACACGAGTCCTTCGAAGACCCTGTTATTGCAGAGAAAATGAACGCACTCTATGTGTGCGTCAAGGTCGATCGGGAGGAGCGTCCCGACATCGACCATCTCTACATGACGGCTCTGCACGCTCTTGGCGAGCAGGGCGGCTGGCCGTTGACGATGTTCCTCACGCCCGACGGTGATCCGTTTTGGGGGGGCACGTATTTCCCGCCGACTCCTCGCTGGGGTCGTCCATCGTTCGCGCAGGTGCTGCAAGGCGTGGCCGACGCTTTTCGGACGCAGCACGACGCGATTGCACAAAATGTTGTAGGCCTGCGCCAGACGCTTGCGCAGGCCGCCGCTCCGCGTCCCGGTGACCCGCCTGGGCCGGCTTTGCTCCGGCGTGCGGCGACGGCGCTGCTGCGCTCCACCGACCCGGACCTCGGCGGATTGCGCGGCGCACCCAAATTCCCGAATCCGCCGATGTTCCGCTTCCTCTGGCAGGAGGCGCAGCGCTCGGGCGCGCCCGGTGGGGCCGCTGCGGTCGCCCTGCTGCTCGAACGCATGTCACAAGGTGGGATCTACGACCATCTCGGCGGCGGCTATGCCCGCTATTCGACCGACGCCGAGTGGTTGGTGCCGCATTTCGAGAAGATGCTTTACGACAATGCCCAGATTCTCGACTTGCTGGCGTTGGCGGAGGCGGCAAGCCCCACGCCGCTTTACCACGCCCGCGCCGCCGAAACCGTCGGTTGGCTCATCCGGGACATGACGGCGGAGCGCGTCGATGGCCACGCCGCGTTCGCCGCTTCCGAAGACGCCGACAGCGAAGGCGAGGAAGGCCGTTTCTACGTCTGGAGCGAAACCGAGATCGACGACGTGCTCGGCGCCGAAAGTCCCGCGTTCAAGGCCGCCTATGACGTAACGCAAGCGGGCAACTGGGAGGGCAAGACGATTCTCCGCCGGCGCGGCAGCCTGGATCGGCCGGACGAGGAGGAGAAACTGGCCCTCGCCCGGCAAAAGCTGTTCGCGCGGCGGGAGACGCGGGTGCGACCCGGCCGCGACGACAAGGTGCTGGCTGACTGGAATGGCCTCGCCATCACCGCCCTCGCCCGCGCCGCCGCCGTGTTCGGGCAGCCAGGCTGGCTTGCCATCGCCGAAGATGCGTTCGCGTTCGTCCGCACGGTCATGACCGGGCCGGATGGCCGGGTGCAACACGCCTGGCGCCGTGGCCGCATCACTGCCGCCGGGCTGCTGGATGACCAGGCGAACATGGCGCGCGCCGCCATCGCGCTGTTCGAGGCCACCGGCCAGGCCGCATATCTCGACGCCGCCAAAGGCTGGGCAGACGCTACGGAACGATGGTTCGCCGCCCCCGATGGCGGCTGGTTCACCACGGCGTCCGACGCCTCGGACGTGCCGCTCGGCGCCGATGCCAGGCCGCGTACGCCGTCCGACAACGCGACACCATCAGGTCTAGGCTTGATGGCGGAGGTTTTCGCCCGGCTGTATCATTTATCGGGTGACGAGACATTGCGGAGCCGCGCCGCCTCCGCCATCGCTGCCTTTGGCGGTCTCGGTGACCGGTTGACCGCCTGTCCGACCCTGCTTGCGGCCGCCGACTTGCTGGAGGATGGCGTCGTCGCTGTGATCGCTGGCGCCGCCGACCTGCCGGCAACGGAAGCCCTGGCCGCCGCCGCCCTCGTCGCGCCTGACCCGGCCGTCGTCGTGCTGCGCGCACCCGATACGGCATCGCTCCCGCGCAGCCATCCGGCACACGGCAAGACCGCTCCGGCAGGGCAGGCTCTGGCCTTTGTTTGTCGCGGCGGCGTCTGCAGCCTTCCGGTCTCCTCGCCCGCCGCCCTGACCGCCGCGCTGCGTCGGTCTACGGCAGCGGCTTGACAGCGATGCCGGCCGGGTCTGCCATTGGTCCGATATGCCGGCCTGCTCTCGCCTTGCCGCCCGCCCCTAATCCGGATAGACGCGCTTGCCCCAGCTTTCGCTGCACACGCCAATCGGTGATCTGACGGTGTCGGAGGAAGCCGCTTGCATTGTGGCGCTCGACTGGGGGTGGGGACGAGACCAGACCGAGACTCCCCTGCTCGTCCGCGCTCGCGACCAACTGCACGCCTATTTCGACGGGTCAGCGGTCACGTTCGACCTGCCGCTGGCGCCGGCCGGCACGGCCTACCGGCAGCGCGTCTGGGCAGCGCTGCGGCGCATTCCCCTGGGCGAAGTCCGCACCTATGCGGACATCGCGCGTGAGGCGGGCGGCGGCCCGCGCTCGGTCGGCGGCGCCAATGCCAGCAACCCGATCCCTATCCTGATCCCATGCCATCGCGTGGTCGCGACTGGTGGGCTGGGTGGCTATTCCGGCGGTGACGGGCTCGATACCAAGCGGGCGTTGCTCGACCTGGAAGCCCGCGCCACGTCGGACCACTCCTTGCAATCCCTGATGAGCCGTCCGTGACTCGTGCGAAGCCAGAGCCCACCCAACAGCCGGTGCAGGATGCCCGCGCCAACATGATGGAACGCCAATGACGAAGGCCATCCGTATCCACGCCAATGGCGGCCCCGACGTCCTGCAATGGGAGGACGTGCCGACGCCGGAGCCCGGCCCTGGCGAGGCCCTTGTGCATCAGGCGGCCATCGGCCTGAACTACATCGACGTCTATTTCCGGACCGGTCTGTATAAATCCCCACTACCGGCGACGATCGGCATGGAGGCAGCGGGGACGGTCACCGCGATCGGCGCCGACGTCACCACGGTCCGGGTTGGCGATCGCGTCGCCTATGCCTCCGCGCCGATCGGTGCCTATGCGACCGACCGGGTGATCGCGGCCGACCGGTTGGTGCGCCTGCCCGAAACGATCGACTTCAACACCGCCGCGGCAATGATGCTGCAAGGCATGACCGCGCAATATCTGTTGCGGCGCACGTTTCACGTCATGCCCGGTCAGACGATCCTGGTACACGCCGCTGCCGGCGGTGTCGGTCTGATCCTCTGCCAATGGGCCAAGCACATCGGCGCGACCGTCATCGGCGTGGTTTCCAGCAAGGAAAAGGCCGAACTCGCGCACGCGTACGGCGCCGACCACGTCATCGTCGGCCACGCCGATCTCCCCGGCGAGGTCAAACGCCTGACCGGAGGGGCGATGCTCCCCGTCGTCTATGACAGCGTGGGCAAGGACACCTTCATGGCAAGCCTTGATTGCCTTGCACCGCTCGGCATGATGGTCAGCTACGGCAATTCCTCGGGACCCGCCGGCCCCGTCGATATCGGTCTGCTCGGCGCCAAAGGCAGCCTGTTCCTGACCCGCCCGAGTCTGGCCACCTACACGGCCAAGCATACCGATCTCGCCGCTTCCGCCGCCGACCTGTTCGATGTGGTCGCGAAGGGCGCGGTGGAGATCAGGGTCAACCAGACCTTCCCGCTGCGCGACGCGGCGGCGGCGCACCGGGCGTTGGAAGCCAGGCAAACCACCGGCAGCACTGTTCTGCTGCCCTGAAGCGCGGCGCGCGAATAGCTTTCACACGTGATCCAGACGCCGAGGCGAGCGATTATCCGACGGCTCGGCGACCCCAACAATCATTACGGAAATGCGTCCTGTGATAGAAAGTGACGGGTCCGTCCCGGCCGGGACGGGGGCCGTCAGGCGCCGACTGGGCAAGACGCAGGTCGTCGCGTTGATCGTCGCGTGTGCGCTGTTCATGCAGACGCTCGACGGCACCGTGGTAGCGACCGCCCTGCCCGCGATGGCCCGCGCATTCGGCGCCGATCCGGTCCACATGAACGTCGCGCTGACCTCCTACCTGCTCAGCCTTGCCGTGTTCATCCCGGCAAGCGGCTGGATGGCCGACCGCTTCGGCTCGCGCACCATCTTCCGTGCCGCGATTGCCGTGTTCACGATCGGCTCGGTGTTCTGCGGCATGGCCGACTCGTTGCTCGGTCTCGTGGGGGCGCGCGTGTTCCAGGGCGTCGGAGGCGCCATGATGGTCCCGGTCGGCCGCCTCGTGCTGCTGCGCACCGCCGCAAAGAGCGAGCTGGTCGGCGCGATGGCGCTGCTCTCGGCCCCCGCGCTGCTCGGCCCGGTGCTTGGTCCGCCGCTCGGCGGCTTCTTTGTGACCTACCTGTCCTGGCGCTGGATCTTCGGCATCAACGTGCCGATCGGCCTGCTCGGCATGGTTCTGGTCTCTCTCTATGTTCCCGACGTGCGTGAGCCGGTCGGCGGGCGGCTGGACGTCTGGGGCCTTTTCCTGTCCGCCATCGCGCTCGTGGGCATGATGTTCGGGCTGGAAACGGCGTCCCATGGCATCGTGCCGGAGTGGGTGTCGCTCACAGTGCTTGGTTTCGGCTTATTGGCCGGGGCGCTCTATGTCCGCCACGCGCGCGGGCACCCGGACGCGCTGCTCGACCTGTCGCTGATGCGCATCCCCACGTTCATGGTCTCGGTGGTTGGCGGCTCGCTGTTTCGGATCGGCGTCGGCGCCGTGCCTTTCCTGCTGCCGCTGATGCTGCAAATCGGATTCGGTGACTCGGCCCTTCGCAGCGGGCTGATCACCTTCGCAAGCTCCGCCGGCGCGATCGTCATGAAACCGGCAACGACCAGGGCGCTCCGCTGGTTCGGCTTCCGCGACACGCTGCTGGTCAACGGATTGCTGTCAGGCGTGACCCTCATCATGTGTGCGGCGTTCCGCCCGGCCTGGCCGACGGCGATGATCTACGGCGTGCTGCTTGTCGGCGGCTTCCTCCGCTCCCTGCAATTCACCGCCTACAACACGATCGCCTATGCCGACATCCCGCAGACCCGCATGAGTCACGCCACCAGCCTGTACGCCACGCTGCAACAGGTTTCGCTGACACTCGGTGTCACCGCCGGCGCGGCCTGCCTGGAAGCGACCACCGGCCTCGCGGGACGCTCCGTTCCGGTGACACAGGACTTTGCCATTGCCTTCGTCGTGATCGGCTTGGTCGCGCTGTCAGCCGCCCCGGTATCCTGGCTGATGCGGCGCGATGCCGGCGAGGAACTGAGCGGCCATCATGCCGTAGAGGCGGAATGACCGTCTCGGCTCCGGCGGCGCGGCGGTCATCGCGCCGGCACCGGCGGCGGCGCGAAGGTCGGCATCCCCGGCAACGCCGCGCGCCCTTCGAACAGCGCGATACCGTGGCTTTGGCCCCATGCGATCGCTTCGGCGGTATCGGCCTTGGCCAGCACCATGTGGCCGGCCTCCCGCTCGATCAACTCGGCCGGCACCATCAGGGCGGCCGGCGACCAAGTGATCTCCACCAGATCAAGCCCGAGCTTCGCCATTGGCAAAACGGGCAGCATGTCGCTGTCCGGCAGGCACAGCATCAGCCGGTAGCCGCGCGCGCGGGCGAAATCGCGGGCAAACAGGAATGCCGCCAGGTCGGCGAGGATATCGGCGGGTTGCAGCCCGAGCGTCACGCGGCCACGCAGCAACTGCGGCAGGGCCGTGTCGAATCGCAGAAAATCGGGACCCAGAATGCTCGCCACATCGAGGTCCAGCCCGAACGGCCGTGCGTCCTTCAGCTCCTGATTTGCCGCCAGCAGCGCCAACAGCCGGCGGTCGAGGGTACGGGCGAGCCTGCGATACAGCCAGGGCTCCGCCCGCGCCGCCCTGCCGCCCGCCAATTCGGCGCACAACTCGTCGGCCGCCAGATAGCGCACCTCCCACGCCGGGCGGAACTTGCTGTCCGTTCCGGCGATGCAGACAACCCGCCGGCGTGCGAAGCGGGCCACGTCAGCCTGCGCCAGCGTCGCCTCCAGCACGGCCAACGCCGCCGCATCGAGCGGCGCGGCGCGCGGCTTCTCGGTCGGGGGGACGCTATTCTCGTCGAGGCTGGTCGCAATCACATCACGCAATGCGGCGATGTCGGCCGGCAGATCGAGCATGAGCCAGAGCCCGAGGACCTCGGCCATTTCCGCATCGGTATCCGCGAACATCTGAGTCACTGCGTTGCGGCTTGCGGCAAGCGGCCCGTCGGCGTTGCCGCGCCAGACCATGACGATGTCATCGTTGGGCAGGATGAAGCGCTGCGCTCTGTCCGCAGACAACAAAGGGTCGAGTGCGTCGCGTGCAAGCCGCAAATGCTGCGGCTTGCGCAGGTCGTTCGGCAGCAGCGACAGCCGTAGCACCAGGCAGCGTCGCGCGATGCCCGTGGCCTCGCAGTCGCTGGCGAGCGCCGCGAGACGATGCGCGTCCTGCCCGCTCGCCGAATCGGGCTCGATCCGTCGCGGGGGGCGTGACCGCATTCCGCTCATGGCCCGCTCCCCCCGGCTGGCGCGCCGGGCAAGGCCGCATCCAGCAACGGAAAGTTCGTGCAGGAGGCGCGGCCGGCGCCGCCGGTCGCTCGCGCCCGCTCGGCGCATTGCTGAAGGGTGCAGGCCGGAGCACCCAGGCAGCTCACCATGCGCTGCACGCCCAGCATCTGGTCGATATACCGCCCCTGGAACAAGCGGATGCGGTTGGCAATCCCCCAGCGCACCGCCGCCTCGGTCTCGGCACGATGCAGGATGATGCGCGCCGGGTCGGCCTCCAGCACCGCCGTCGCGAGCGCCGCCTTCTCCTCCGCCGGCGCGTCTGCGATCCGGGGCGACCAGACCAGTTTCATCACATCGGTTCGCAGCAGCGCAGGCCGCGACATCAGCAACGCCTGATGCGAAACGCCGTCCAGCACCAGCCGTGCGCCGAACTCCCGCAACCGGGCGCGCGCATGGGCGAAGCCGGGTGGGTCGGCCACCGCCTCCAGCATCGAAATCTCGATGCCGAGCGGTCTGCCGATCGCCCGGAACTGACCGGCCAGGATCGCGAACGCATCGGACATCACGCCCGGCAGCGAAAGGTTGAGGTGCAGGGCGAAGTTCGTGTTCACGCCGATATCGAGTGGCGCGGAACTGCCGCGTTCCAGTTGCAGGATCTGGAGCATCCGCTGATCCAGGTAGCGGCTGAGATGCATCAGCAGCACCGGGTCCTGGCCCGGTCTCATGCTCTCGGGCAGGCGGGTTTCGAGCACGTCGAGCGAGAACGTCAATTCGCGGTAACTGACATGCATTGCCGCGCCGGGTCCGCCGCCGTGCGGGTCGAGCTGGACGGCGACCTGCCGCTGGATGATGTCCTGGGCGCGCGCGCCGGCGATGGCGATGGCAACGGCATCGACGACCTCGGCCGGTGGCGGCGCGGCCTCCTTGTTTGCCGCCGCCTCGGGCTCGCGCAGGCGATCGGCCGTATATGCCAGCAATTCCGGGCTGCCGGCCGGCAATTGCCACTCGCTGACGATACCGCCCGCGTCGTTGGCCTCGCGGCCGAACAAGCGGCGGAGGCGGTCCGAGACGACGGAGACCGGCTGCGCGACGTTGCGGGTCAGCAGCAGAACGTCCCCGTTGCGAAGCGCAAATACCTGGCCGTCGCCACGCTGGGCCGCGTCCTGCATCACCGCGCGCGCGATCCGGCGGTGATGCGGGCGCGGTGCCGGCGGCAGTAGGCGCGACAGGTGCAGGGCGACCACCGACCAGCCTTGCGGCGCCCGGGCGACACGTTCGAGGGCCGCGAGCAGATGCCGCTCGCCTGGAACGGTCGGGCCGCCCCCCGCCCCGTTCCCGCCGCCGCCGCTCCCGATTGCGTTCGCATCGGCGAGGCGGGCGGGGGCTGGGGGAAGGGAGGACCGCGTTGTCATGTCACGCGCGGTCATCTGCGCAAGTGATGCCATGCCGTCATCAGCACGCAATTGCGCCACCCGTCACGATCCGCGTGCGGCCCCCGCCCATCCACTGCGCCAGCCGCGCTCACGCCGCCCCAACCCTCCCGACCGAGATGACGAAGCGTTAAGCTTTGCTCTAAACCGCTCCGCAAGCGCGCTAAGATGGTAAAGTATGATGACGATGTCGTTAGCGCCCGCCACACTCCCCGCCGGTCAGCGGGTTTATGCCGTTGGGGACGTGCATGGCTGTTCCGATCGTCTGCAATCGTTACATGCGCGCATTCGCGACGATTTGGCGCGGCGCCCGATCGCTGAGACGACAATTGTGCATCTCGGCGACTATATCGATCGGGGCCAGGACAGCGCCGGCGTATTGAGCCGTCTGCTGACGCCGCAGTGGCCGGAACCCGCCCCGCGCCTGGTCAATCTGATGGGCAACCATGAACAGATGTTGTTGGCCGCCGTCGATACCGGCGACCGCGACAGCATCGAGCAATGGCTGTCCAACGGCGGAGCCGCGACGCTGGCGAGTTGGAACATCCCTCCCCGCGCCAGCCCAGCCGAATGGCACCGGCTGATTCCGGCCGAGCACCTTGCATTCGCGCGCAGTCTGGCGACGCATCACCGGCAGGGAGGCTATGTGTTCGTCCATGCCGGGCTCCGCCCCGGCGTGCCGATGGCGCGGCAGACGCGCGAGGACATGCTGTGGATCAGGGAGCCGTTCCTGTCGTTCGCGGGCGACCTGCCGAGCGTGGTCGTGCATGGCCACACGCCGGCGTCGGCGCCGACGGTGCGGCGAAACCGTATTGGCATCGATACGGGTGCCGTGATGGGCGGGGCGCTGACCTGCGTCGTGCTGGAGGCCGACCGCCTCGGCTTCCTGAGCGCCTGAGCGGACCTGCTTCACTTCCCACTGCCGGGTCTCCGCCCCCGCTTGTCATCGGGCCGTCGCTTCTCTAGGGCATAAAGGATGCAGGCGGATGAATCCCCGTGACCCAGACCGAGCCGGACGCAGCGCCGACCGACCCGGAGCACGAGCAGCTTGCGATCGCGATTCGCCGCTTGTCCCGCGCCAGCGTGCTGGTGGTCGGCGACGCGATGCTCGACCGCTACATCTACGGCGAGGTGGAGCGCGTCAGCCCGGAGGCGCCTGTCCCGGTGCTGTCCGTCCAGAGGGAACTGGCGATGCCGGGGGGCGCCGGCAACGTCGTTCGCAATCTCGGCGCGCTGGGGGCGGCGATCGCCTTTGTCTCGGTCGTGGGCGACGACCAGGCGGGATCGGATCTGACCGGCCTGATCGGCGGCCAGCCGGGTGTCGAGCCTTGGCTGCTCGTGCAGGGTGGGCGGGCGACCACCGTCAAGACGCGAATGGTGGCGCAGGGCCAGCAGTTGCTGCGCGTCGATCGCGAGGAAACCACGCCGATCAACGCCAAGCTGGCCGAACGGATGCTGCGGATCGCCCGCGACGCGATGGCGGCGACCTCGCTGACGGTGCTGTCGGACTATCGCAAGGGCGTCATGACCGGCGACGTGCCGGGGCGGCTCGTGGCGGTCGCCAGGCAGTCCGGCCGGAAAGTCGTGGTCGATCTGCGCGGCAGCGACTTCGCACCCTACGCCGGCGCCGACGTCGTCATCATTTCCCGCCGCGATCTGGCCCGCTCGTTCGGCGGGACGCTCGAGGATGACGCGAGCGTGACGGAGGCGGCCGCCGAAATGCGCGCCAGGCACGCTTTCGGTGCCGTCCTGGTCACCCGCGCCGAGGACGGCATGACCCTCGTGCAGGCCGAGACGGACGTGCAGCATTTCCGGGGCGAGGCTGCCGAGGTGTTCGACTTGTCCGGCGCCGGCGACACGGCCGTCGGCACCCTCGCGGCGGCGCTGGCCGTCGGCACGCCGCTCGGCCTCGCCTGCCGCCTCGCGAACATCGCCGCCGGGGTGGCGATGGGCCGCGTCGGCACGGCCGTCGTGCGCGAGCAGGATTTCCTGAATGCCTTGTCGCCCGCCGGCGGCGCCTTGCGGAAGATCGTCTCGCGCGAGACGGCGGCCGAGCAGGTGGAACGCTGGCGGCGGCGCGGCTGGCGGATCGGCTTCGTCCACGGTGCGTTCGAGGGGCCGCGCCCCGGCCACATGCACCTGCTCGCCCAGGCGCGCGCCGCCTGCGACCGGCTGCTCGTCGCGGTCGCGGATGACGCGCAACTGCGTCGTCGTCAGGCAAATGGCGCCGGCCATCCGCCGACACCCGACACGGTGCGCGCCGCCGCGCTGGCGGCGCTGCCCGGCGTCGATCTTGTCGTGATCAATGAGGAAGAAGGTCCCGCCAGCCTGCTGCGCCTGCTGCGTCCCGAGTTGGTCGTGACCGCGACCGAGCCACTGGAAGGCGCGCCCGCCGAAGGCGACCTCGTCAGCGGATGGGGTGGTCAGGTGATCCAGGCGACGCGGCTGAGCGAGGCTGGCTGACTGAATCTGGCCATCCAGCTACTCCGAGCGCAGCGCCGCCCGCAGATCGGCCGCCCCCGCCGGGTCCTCCAACTCTGTCAATCGAACGGCGGCAATCCAGGCGAACCGATGCAACAGGCTCCGCCGCCGCGCCACCGTCATGTCGTGTTGCGGCGCGTCGCGGAGGATCTCCGCCCATCCGTCGCCGGCCACGATCAACCCAACCTCGGCCGGCAGCAATTTGAGCGGGAACATGTCATCGACCGCAAAATAGAGGCTGTCGCTGAAATCGCGATACTCCGGCCATTTCGTATCCGTCAGGAAGTCGCGCGGGCCGGATTTGACCTCGATGCAGGCGAACCGCCCGTCCGCCCGCAACGCAAGAATATCCGCGCGGCGGCCGTTGGGGAGCGGCACTTCGTGAACCGGCGCCCACCCCAACCTCCCGCACAGGCGCGATACGGCGCGTCGCACGGCAAGGCTGCGCTCGGGGAAGCTCGGGAGCGGATCGGCCTGATCATCTGCCACGCGCCGCAGTGTAGCCGGGCGGCGTGGCCGCTACAGCAGCTTGTCGATCGCCCGCGCGAGTTTCACGTCTGCTGCGCTGAGGCCGCCCGCATCGTGGGTGGTCAGCACGACATCGACCTTGTTCCAGACATTGGACCATTCCGGGTGATGGTCGTGCTTCTCGGCCAGCAACGCGACGCGGGCCATGAATGCCCAGGCGTGCGAGAAATCCTTGAAGCGAAACTGGCGCGTGATCGCATCGCGCCCGTCCACCAGTTGCCACTCCGGCAACTCCGTCGAGAGCGCCCCGCGCTCCGCCTCGGTCAGTTTCGCAACCATCGCCTCGCCTCCGCCATTTGGCACATCACACGCTTGACCCGAGGGCAGCGCCCGTGCGCTCGTGCATCAATGACGGAAGATGATGGCGTGCCCCGCCGCTTAACAAGCCTGCCGCGCTTCACAACTCCGCCCACCTGCGCGGACATCGAAGCGTTGGCCGAGCGCGCGCTCGCGTCCATCCCCCAAGCCTTGCGGCGCCACATCGACAATGTCGCCATCGCTGTCGACGAGCTGGCCGACGACGCCACGCTGATGGAGATGGGCATAGAGTCGTCGTGGGATCTGACCGGCCTTTATCGCGGCACCCCGCTGCATCTGCGGCACAGCGGCCAAGTCGCGCGCGAGCCTGATCTGATCTCGCTTTATCGCCAGCCGATCCTGCTGGAATGGATCGAGGACGGCGAGGACCTCTACCGCCTCGTCCACAACGTCCTCGTACACGAAATCGCGCACCATTTCGGCTTCAGCGACGCAGAAATCGACGCGCTGGAGGCGGCGGACGATTGATAGCCGTGTCCGAGCCTGTCGAGTCGTCAGCCGGTCTCGTGGCCAATCACCGCGCCGCCGACCGCGCCAATACCGGCGCCTAGCAGAACAGGCCCGCCGATCACCGCCATGCCGATCGCACCGACGCCTGCGCCGATCGCGCCGCCGGAAAGGGTGCGTTGCTCCTTGGTCGTCATGCCGGAACATGCGCCCAGCATCCCGACACAAAGGACGAGAACCAAGCCGCGTTTGAGGTGGGTCAAGCAATGCTCCTGCCGTGACGATGTCGCGACCGGCCCGGCCCGGCCGCGCGGCCGAAACAGAACCCGATCCGAGACAGATTCGCCTCAGCAAGATGAAGACGCCATAAACGCGGCCACCGGGAGAGCCGTTCGATCAGCGTCCCGTCTGATTGCCGATGAGTGCGCCGCCAACAGCGCCTACTCCGGCGCCCACCAGTGCGGGCCCGCCGAGCACCGCGACCCCGACGGCACCCACTCCGGCACCGATCGCGCCACCCTCCACGGTGCGCCGCTCCCGCTCCGACATGTTCGAGCAGGCCGCCAGCGAGCCGGCGCAGACGAGGATAAGAAAGGCGCGTTGGATGTGCGTCATGGGACCTCCTAATGAGACTTCATTGTGTCCTTGGATTTCTATCCGAAATGGATCGCGTCCAAGGCCTCGCTGCTCGACATCGAGTTGCGCGGACCGCGAACGAAATGAAGATCGCGCCAGTTCCTTCAACTCTTTGTTGAAGGAGCCTGTCCGTTACTAAGACTGAAGTCGTTTTGGATGTTTACTAAGCGCAGGTAGTGGCTCTGCCTCGAACCAGCCGGGACTCGCTGCCCATCCGATGGTCCGCCACGACGGGTGTGGCAGCCGAAGCTAAGCGGCGATTCCCCGGCCGACCAACTGTTGCCAGTGCTGGCGGCGAAGGGTGCTGGCGGCGAAGCCCCTCCCCTTGTGGGCTTGAGCCGCGAGGCGGATCAAGGTTGGGGGAGGGGAGGCAAGCGGCACATGGTCGAACGGGCGTGCCGGGTTGTGTTAACAAACATGTTATTTTCTCTTGACAAGCCCCGCCCGTTGCGCTACATAACCCACATGCCGCCTCCCACCCCGCTCCCCGTCATCGCCCAACTGATCGGCCTGTTCCGCCAGGGATTCTGGCGGCGGCTGGCCGGGCGGCTGTTTCGGAGCAAATCCACCCAACAGGCGGAAGAGGCGGTCGAGGATTTCCTCCTCCCGATCCTGGAGGCAATCTCGCGGATCGCCGAGGCGGTCCAGGCCGGGACCTACCGGGAACCCGAATACGCCCCCGAGCCACCCGACGAGCCGCCGGAAACCGCCGGCCGGACCCCGCCGCCAAAGCCGCCGAAGCCGCCTCCGATCCGGGAGCCGGAGCCCCCGTGGCTCTCCGGACCGCTCCAGGCCAGGCCCCGAGCGCCAAGGCCCCCGCCGGCCCCCGAGCCGGCGGAGCAATCATCCTCCGCACCCCAAGCACCCAGTCGGCCCGCGTGGCAGCGCCCATCGCGGCCCTCCGTTCGCCGTCCCGCACGGCGACCGCTCCCGCCGCCCCGCGTTCACATCCGATCAAAAAAAGCCCGACCGGAGCCTGTGAGGACGCACGCCCATTTTGTTCCACGGTCGTAATAATAGCCTGTCCTATCGCTGCATCCGGTCAAACTGGCCGGCCGACTTCTACCCCCATTGAGGAAGGTTGCTATCAGCCGTCACGCTCAAAGCCACGACCCGAGCAGGCGCTCCACGAACGCCGGCACGATCTCGGTCGCCGGGCCATGCTGCGCCTCGTCGAACAGCGCCGCGCCCTCCGACGGCTCCAGATTCAATTCCACCGTGACCGCCCGGTCGCGCACCTCGGCGACGAAGCCCGCCGCCGGATAGACGTTGCCGGACGTGCCGATGGCAACGAACAGTTCGCACCGCCGAAGCGCCGCGCCGATGCGTTCCATGTGAAACGGGACCTCGCCGAACCAGACGATGTCGGGCCGCATCCCGCCCGACATCAGGCAGGCCGGGCACCGCGAGTCCGTGCCCAGCTCCGCCGTCCATGCGTGTCCCTTGTCGCAGCGCGTGCAGCGCGCCCGCTTCAACTCGCCATGCATGTGCAAAAGCCGGATACTGCCGGCGCGCTCGTGCAGATCGTCGACATTCTGGGTCACGAGCAGGAACGGTACCGGCCAGCGCCGTTCCAGCGTCGCGAGCGCCAGATGCGCCGCGTTCGGTATCACGTTCGCGTCAGTCAACTGCGCGCGGCGGGCGTTGTAGAAGGCATGAACCCGTGCCGGGTCGCGCGCGAACGCCTCGGGCGTCGCCACGTCCTCGACCCGCACGTTCGCCCAGACGCCGCCCGCGTCGCGGAACGTCGCAAGCCCGGACTCGCGGCTGATGCCGGCGCCGGTCAGCACAACGATCGCGGGGGGTTCGGCCATGGCGACCGGATTGTGGCGTTTCCCCGGTCATCGTGCCAAGTCCCGCCGCGGACTGCCCGGCGGAACGGCCTTGCGCGCCGGCGTGCGGCGGATGCTATCACCGTCCGGTTTTGAAGTCCGTGCCGGCGGTGCCCGCCGCCGCACCGGCACCCATAGTCCGGAGTTCCCGTATGACCCGCCTGCTTCTCGTCGCCTTGCTCGCGTTGCTGCCGTTGTCTGCCCACGCCCAGACCGAACAGCAGTCGCTGGTCGATCGCGCGACACTCACCGTGCAGGACATGTTCGGGCCGGACGCGGCCTCGGGCACGCCGCTGAAGGCGCTGAAGCAGGCGAAGGGCATCCTTGTCTGCCCGCGCATCTTCAAGGCCGGCTTCATTCTCGGTGGCCAGGGCGGCGACTGCGTTCTGGTATCGCGCGGCCCGGGCGGCTGGTCCTCCCCCGCTTTCTACACGATGGGCAGCGGCAGCGTCGGCCTGCAAATCGGCGTGCAGGACAGCGAGCTCGTGCTCATGGTGATGACCGACCGGGGGTTGCAGGCGGTCCTCAACAGCCAGTTCAAGTTCGGCGGCGACGCGGGCATCGCGGTCGCCACCCTCGGCGCCGGCATCGAAGGCGACACCACCACCGCGCTGCGCGCCGATATCGTGGCATTCGCGAAAAGTCGCGGCCTGTTCGCGGGCATCTCGATCCAGGGCAGCGTCGTCAGTTCGAAGACCGGCTGGAACCAGATCTATTATGGCCGCCCGCTCGCCTCCCAGCAGATCGTCAACCAGGGCGAGGGCAGCAACCCCGGCACCGCGCCGCTGCGCGAGATGCTGGCCCACTACGCCGGCGGGTAGCGGAAACTCCCGCCCTCGGGTTACGATAGCCGTCATGTCCGGTCGCACACCGTTCTGGAAGACCAAGCGCCTCAGTGAGATGAGCCCCGCCGAATGGGAATCCCTGTGCGACGGCTGCGGTCGCTGCTGCCTGCATAAAATCCGGTATGAAGGCACGGCGGCGCTCGCGCATACCAACGTCGCGTGCCGCCTGCTCGACCTGCATACCTGCCAGTGCGGCAATTACGCGACCCGCCGGCGCTACGTCCCCGATTGCGTGCAACTGACGCCGCAGGCGCTGCGCGAGATCGACTGGCTGCCGCCGAGCTGCGCGTATCGCCGTGTGGCGGAAGGCAAGGGACTGGCCTGGTGGCATCCGCTGGTCTCGGGTGATCCGGAGACGGTGCATACGGCGGGCATTTCCGTGCGCGACCGCGCCGTCAGCGAAAAACGCGCCGGCCCGCTGGAACACCACATCGTGGACTGGCCGGCTCAGACGCCGCGCCCGCGCCGCCCGCCGCGCCTGCCGTCGGCGAAGCGCAAGGAGCCGACCCTATGATGCGCAACGCGCTGTATGGCGGCGTGAATGCGGCGGTGCTGACCCCGCTGCACGCCGATCTGTCGGTCGATCTGGACCGGATGGCGGCGCATTGCCGCTGGCTGCTGGCGAACGGCTGCAACGGCCTCGCGATCCAGGGCACCACCGGGGAAGCCAACAGCTTTGGCGTGTCCGAACGGGCCGCCATGGTCGAGGGATTGGCCGAGCGCGGCATCTCGCCCGCCGTGATGATGCCGGGCACCGGAACGACGGCGATCACCGACACCGTGCTGCTGACCCGCGCCGCCGCGCGACTGGGCTGCCGAGGCGCGCTGTTGCTGCCGCCGTTCTTCTACAAGAACCCGTCCGAGGACGGGCTGTTCGCCTATTTCAGCGAGGTCGCGAACCGCGTCGGCGGCGACATCAAGCTGTATCTCTACCATTTCCCGGCGCACTCGGCGGTGCCGATCACCCTCAGCCTCGTCGCGCGGCTGCGTCGCGCCTTCCCCGGCGCATTCAAGGGCCTCAAGGACAGCAGCGGCGACTTCGCCAACACGGCCGCCTACGTTCGCGAGTTCGCCCGCGACGGGTTCGAGGTCTATTGCGGCGACGACGGCGCCTTGCAGGCGCTGCTGCGGGAAGGCGGCGCCGGCTGCATCACGGCGGCGAGCAACGTCGGCAGCGCCGTCGGGTCGGTCGTCTACCAAAACTGGGACAACGAGCGCGGCACGCGGGCACAGGCCACGCTCTCCGCCATTCGCGCGGCAGTGACGTCGGCACCGCTGATCCCGGGATTGAAAGCGCTGATCGCCCGCAACACCGGCGATGAGGGCTGGATGCGCCTTCGCCCGCCGCATCTGACGCTCCCGGTCGAAGCGCGGGCGCCGCTGTTCGCCGCGTTCGACGCCTGTGGCGCGGTTCTCGGCCCCGCGCTCGTGTGAGGCGCTGGGACATGCGCGACGCAACAAAGGCGTTTCGCGATCTGCTGGCGGCGGACGCACGCCGTCGTGCCAAGGCCGCTGTCAGTCCCGAGGCGCCAGCTCCCGTCGTCGGCGAGCAGGCCGCGTCCCTCGATCTCGGTCTGCGGCTGGTGAACGTGTTTCCGCGCCAGTCCAAACCCGTGTTTTCGGCGCTGCGGGAAACTCTCGCCCCGTTCGGCTATACGCTCACGCCGCTGCATCCGGTGCATGACCTGGGTCGCCCGGCCATGCGGACGGAACTCGCCAGGCTCGCCGCCGACGATCCGGCGCAATACGTGCCGCTGATCTTCGAGCTTGATCCGCAAACGGAGTCCGCCCGCGTCTTCGTCCGGCTGGCCGACGGCCGCCAGGCGCCGACGTTTCCACTGCGCCGGTTCGACCTCGCCGCCGCGCCCGACCTTGCCGCGCCCGACTTTGCCGCGCTGGAAGCGCTGCTGCGCGACTATGTGCGGTGCGTCCTGGAAGCCCAGCCGCTCGCGCCGGCATAGGTCAGGCCGCTGAGGGCGGTGATCCAGAAACTCGTCGGCCAGTCGGTGTAGAACGCCAGCGCCAGCCCGAGCCAGGCCTGCGCCAGCGCCATGGCCGCCGACAGTGCGACGCCCCAGCCCAAGCGCGCCGTCAGCAGTTGCGCCGCCGCCGCCGGGCAGACCATCAGGGTGAACACCAGCAGCACGCCGACGATCTGGCTGCACTCCGCCGTCGCCAGCGCGACGATGGCGAGGAACAGCACGGCCACCAGCCGCAGCCGCACGCCTTTCGCCTCCGCCAGCTCAGGCTGCATGGTCGCAAACAGCAGCGGCCGTGCGATCAGCGCCAGCGCCGCGAGACTGCCGCCGGCGAGCGCCGCCAGCGTGACCACCGTCGGCATGGTCACGCCGAGCACGTTGCCGAACAGCAGCGCGGTCGCCTGGGTCGCATAGGCGGTGAAAAAATGCAGGAACAGCAGTCCGAATCCGAGCGCCATCGACAGCACCACGCCGATTGCCACGTCGCGGTTCTGCAACCGCTCGCCCATCAGCCCGATGCCGACCCCGCCGGCGACCGTGACCAGCACCATGCCCCACAACGCCGGCGCGCCGAGCAGCACCGCGCCCGTTGCCCCGGTGAAGCCGACATGCGCCAGCGCGTGGCCGGCGAATGTCTGCCCGCGCAGGACCAGGAAATACCCGACGATTCCGGCGAGCACGGCGACGATTCCCGCTGCCGCGAAGGCGCTGCGCATGAAGTCGTACTCAAGCATGGGCGTGGTGGTCCCGCTCCATCGCATGGCCGCCCGACATCACGAAGATGCGCCCATCCACGCGGACCACGTCGATCGACGACCCGTACAGGCGCGACAGAACCGGGCCGGTGATCACCTCCTCCACCGTGCCGAGCGCCGCATGGCCACCGCCGAGATACAGCACCCGGTCCAGCGCCCCCAGCAGCGGATTCAGTTCGTGCGCGCTGAACAGCACCGTAATGCCGAGCGTGCGTTGCAGATCGCGGACAAGTTCGACGACGCCATGCTGGTGGTGCGGGTCGAGACTCATCAGCGGCTCGTCGAGCAGCAGGAGCCTCGGCTGGCCCAGCAGCGCCTGCGCCAGCAGAAGTCGTTGCCGCTCGCCGCCGGACAGGTCCCGCAGCGGACGCTCCGCCAGCCCTGTCGCGTCGACCAGTTCCAGCACGCGCCCGACCTCCGCCCGGTCGGCGGCGTTGAGCAGCGGCAGGCCCCAGCGGTGGCCGGCCACCGCGCCCGCCACGAAATCCCATCCGCGCAGCCGCATCCCCGTCGCGGCACCGCGAAATTGCGGCATGTAGCCGACCAACGGATTGCCGAACGCCACCGGCGCGCCGAGCACCCGCAGTGTGCCCCGCGCCGGCCGAACCAGCCCGAGCAGCGCGCGCATCAACGTGGTCTTGCCGGCCCCGTTCGGGCCGAGCACTCCGACGAACTCCTGCTCCGCAATGGCGAAGCTGACATCGGACAGGATGGTGCGGTTGCCAACGGACAGCGTCAGCCCGGCAACCTCGATCGTATGCACCATTCTGCAACGTTATATCATCACCCGCTGACCGTCCAGCGGACATACCATCGCAATTGATCAATGATTTATTGATTCCGGTACTCCCGCCGATTGCGATGTGTCGGCGGAGTCGGCACACTATCCACGATGGAAATGGCGAACTCGGAGCTGGTAACGCTGCCTGGCGGCGCGACCCTGGTGGAATGGCGTCGCAGCAACCGGGCGCGGCGCGTCAGTCTGCGCATCGACCCTCGGGGCGGCGCCGTCGTGGTGACACTGCCGCCACGCGCCGCCCGCACCGCCGGCGTGGCGCTCCTGATGAACCACGCCGAGTGGGTGTCCGCCCGGCTCGCCGCGCTTCCCGGCCACATCCCGCTGGCCGACGGCGCGGTCGTGCCGCTGCATGGCACCGACCATCGCATTCGCCACGTCCCCGGCCATCGCGGCGTCCAGGTCGAAGCCCGCGAAATCCGCATCGGCGGCGAAGCCGAGTTCGTCTCGCGCCGGGTGGCCGATTTCTTTCGCGCCGAGGCGCGTCGCAGCCTCGGCGAGATCGTCCGGCAGAAATCCGCCCTCGCGCAGGTTGTGCCGAACCGGGTGACGGTGAAGGACACCAGGAGCCGCTGGGGCAGTTGCGCGGCCAGCCGCAATCTCGCCTTCAGCTGGCGGCTGGTGATGGCACCCCGGTATGTGCAGGACTATGTCGGCGCTCACGAGGTCGCGCATCTGCGCCACATGAACCACGGCCCCCGCTTCTGGGCCCTCGTCAGCGACCTGACGCCGCATACCGAGGTTGCCATGGCGTGGCTGCGGGACCACGGCCCGCAATTGCTGCGAATCGGCTGACGCCTCAGTCGGCAAGCCAGCGCAGCGCCCGCTCGACCGACCGCTCAACCGCGCGCTTGCCGTCCGACAGGATCGAGCGGTCCCACCAGGCGCCGTAGACCCGTTCGAACGCCAACGGCTCCACCGTGTCGGCAATGCGCCGCACACCCGCCGGACCGAGCGGAATCCAGTTCGGATAGCTGCGCATGAAGCCGGCCGTCTTCCGGTCGGCGGAAACCTGCACGATGTCGCCGGACAACAGGCAGCCGCGCCCGTCGGCGCCGCCCGGCCAGTGCAGCATCGTCGCCCCGTCGAAATGGCCTGGTGCGTTGATCAGGGTCAGGTCGCCCAGCAACGTCTTCGTCGCGCCCGACCAGAACCTGATGGCCGGGTCCGGTCGCCTGACATGCTCGCGGTCGCGCTCATGCAGCCACACCGGCGCGTCGAACGCATGTGCCCATTCGACCATGCAACTGTAGTAGTGTGGGTGAGAGATCGCGATGGCCGTGATTCCGCCCATCGCCCGCACGAGATCGACCGTCGCGTCGTCGATCAGCGTGATGCAGTCCCACAGCACATTGCCGGCCGGCGTTCGCAGCAACAGCGCGCGCTGCCCGATGGCAAAGCTCGGGATGGTGCCGATGCCATACAACTCCGGCTCGTGGCGCCGCCAGGCGTTGAAATACGGGCCGCGCATCCGTTCCAGCGTTGTCCAGTCCTGCCCGCCCGGCGGCAGGAACTGCCGCTCGTCAAGGCAGACCGGGCAGGTCGCGGGCGGCGAGTCCGAGGGCGGATACTGGGTGCCACACGTCACGCAGATGAAAGCCGCCATGCCACCCCTCCGAACCGCCGGCCCGCAGCATGGCGCGGCTGCGCGCTCTCTTCAATCCGTTGCCTACAGCGTGGCCGGCAGGATCAGTTCCTGGGAATGGCACAGATCGAGCCCGTCGATGTTCTCGCTCGCCGGGCTCGCGTCCAGCCCGACGCGCGCGCCGAACCGGCAAACGCCCGCTGGCCGAGCGAAGGCGATCGTGATGCTCGCCCCGTCGTCCAGCCCCGCGCTGCCCAGCAGGTTCGGCCCGCGCGGCTCGCCCTTGTCGGGATACACGATCAGGCTTTCCACCTTGCGGCCCGTCCGGTTCGTCACGACCAGCCGGAGCGGCTGGTCGCTCGATTTCGCGTCCAACGGCAGCGTGTCGGCGGTCGTCCAGCCTGGTTCGATGACGATTCGGCGCGACGCGCAGACGTCGATCCCCCGCCGCTCTTCCGCCGCGCGGTTGTCGTAGACGATACGAATGTCGGCAACGCAGTCGCCCCGGTAGTCGATATTCGCTTCGTCGCCGACCGAAATGGTGGTGTGCCCCAGCCTGTCGTCGCCCCATTCGCCGGCGGCGCTCGCTGAAATCAGAACCTGCTGGATCGGCCGGTCCGCCCGGTTCGCAATCGTGACATCGTGCGTCGCTGCCGCCGGCGCGGCGGCACCGGAGCCATCGAAGGCAAGCACCTGCCCGTGGCAGACATTCACGCCCTTGGATTCCTCCCGGCTGGCGTCCTCGTACACCACCTGGAAGTCGAACTTGCAGTCGGCCGATGCGCCGAGCTTGAGTCGCACCGAGTGTCCCGGCGCCAGCGTCTCCTCGCCGAGCCGGTCCTCGCCCCAATGGTCGGCGGTGGAGGGCGAGACATAGATCTCGTTGATTGACAGCGTGCTGTGATTGCCGATCGTCACTTCATGCTCGGCGGTCGGCGGGTCCGCCGGCAGCGCCGGCCGGGCACCAACAAGCACGAGCGCCATGACCAGACATGCGACAGCGACGCGCATGACATCCTTCCGATAGCGACCAGCGACGGCCCCGGCACCGTCCCGCCCAGACATCGTATCGCTTCCCCCGGTTTCCATCCCACCCGCAAGGGACTGCACGATACCATTCGCGGGATGCGGATGACCTGTTGCAACGGCGCCGATCCGGCGCAAATCTTCGGTATGAGCGAATGCACAGCCGAGCCCACCATCGCGTCCCGCATCCCGGATGCGGCACCGCCGGCAACGATCGTCCCGCAGCCCCCTCCCGCGCCGCCGAAGCCAAGGGAAATCGGCGGACCATCCGGCCCGGAGCCCACGCGCTACGGGGATTGGGAGCACAAAGGCCGCTGCTCGGATTTCTGACGCGCGGCGATCGGGCAGGGTCGTAACAAGGCCGCAACCGACTGCCGGCGGTGGGGGCCAGCGCGTGTCCGGCGCGCCTGATGCGCGCTTGCGCGGCTGGCCAAGGCGGCGCTACCTCCGCAGCCGTTGCTTTCGCGAAGGATGACCGGGCCGATGCGTGTGAAGGATGTCAAGAAGGTCGTGCTCGCCTATTCCGGCGGCCTCGACACCAGTGTGATCCTGCGCTGGCTGCAAACCACCTACCGATGCGAAGTCGTGACATTCACCGCCGATCTCGGCCAGGGCGAAGAACTGGAACCCGCCCGCAAGAAGGCCGAACTGTTCGGCGTGAAGGAAATCTTCGTCGACGATCTGCGCGAGACGTTTGTTCGTGATTTCGTCTTCCCGATGTTCCGGGCGAATGCGCTGTATGAGGGCCAGTACCTCCTCGGCACCTCGATCGCCCGCCCCCTGATCGCCCAGCGCCAGATCGAGATCGCCGAGCAGGTCGGCGCCGACGCCGTCGCGCACGGCGCCACCGGCAAGGGCAACGATCAGGTCCGTTTCGAACTGAGCTATTACGCGCTGAAACCCGACATCAAGATCATCGCACCCTGGCGCGAATGGGATCTGACCAGCCGCACGAAGCTGCTGGAGTTCGCCGAGGCCAACCAGATTCCCATCGCCAAGGACAAACGCGGCGAGGCGCCGTTCTCCGTCGACGCCAACCTGCTGCACTCCTCGTCGGAGGGGAAAATCCTCGAAGACCCGGCGGTCGAGGCGGACGAGATCGTCTACCAGCGCACCATCCGGCCGGAGGACGCGCCCGACACGCCGACCGTGATCTCCGTCGAATTTTCCGGCGGCGACGCGGTCGGCATCGACGGGGAGGCGCTGTCGCCCGCGACGCTGCTGACCAGGCTGAACGCTTTGGGAAAAGCCAACGGCATCGGCCGGCTCGATCTGGTGGAGAACCGCTTCGTCGGCATGAAGTCGCGCGGCGTCTACGAGACGCCTGGCGGCACGATCCTGCTCGCCGCCCATCGCGGCATCGAAAGCATCACGCTGGACCGCGAAGCCTGCCACCTGAAGGACAGCCTGATGCCGCGCTATGCGGAGCTGATCTACAACGGCTTCTGGTTCAGCCCGGAGCGGCGGATGTTGCAGGCGCTGATCGACGAAAGTCAGAAATCCGTCACCGGCCGCGTCCGCCTCAAGCTCTACAAGGGCAACGTCAGCGTGATCGGCCGCGAGAGCCCGAACAGCCTGTATTCGATGAAGCATGTGACGTTCGAGGACGACCAGGGCGCCTACGACCAGTTCGATGCCCAGGGCTTCATCAAGCTGAACGCGCTCCGTTTGCGCCTCGGCGCGATGGCGGGCCGCAAGGGAGGAAGCCTGTAGTCATGACGATTTCGATGTACACTGCCTCCGTGCCGCTGTTCACCCGCGCGCTGGGCGCTCTCTCGGCCGTGCTCGGCAAGGGCGCCGCGTTCGCCGAGGCGCGGAAGATCGAGCAGGCCGTGCTGCTGCAATCCCGCCTGGCGCCGGACATGTTTCCGCTGGCGCGGCAGGTGCAGATCGCCAGCGACACCGCGAAGGGCTGCGTCGCCCGCCTCGCCGGGGTCGAGGTGCCGAGCTTTCCCGATACCGAGACCAGTTTTGCCGAGTTGCAGGACCGCCTTGCCCGCACGCTCGCACTCGTCGCCGGCTTCACGCCGGCGCAGATCGACGGCAGCGAGGACAAGGAAATCGTGCTGAAATTCCGCACCGGCGAGCAGCGCTTCACCGGGCTGGACTACCTGTCGTTCTTCGTCCTGCCGAACGTCTATTTCCACTGCACCACCGCCTACGACATCCTGCGCCACAACGGCGTCGAACTCGGCAAGCGCGACTTTCTGGGCGCGCGGTGACTCGCCTGACGCCATGAACGCCGGCGAATCCTTCCTCCTCGCCTTCCCGGCGCTGTTCTCGATCGTCAACCCGGTCGGCTCCGCTTTCATCTTCGATGCGGTGACCGCGAACATGTCGCACGCGGTGCGCTCCCAACTCGCCGGGCGCGTCGCGATCTATTCGTTCATCGTGATGCTCGGCGCGCTGTGGCTCGGCACGTATGTGCTGAGCTTCTTCGGCGTCACGATCGCGGCACTGCGCATCGCCGGCGGCACCGTCGTCGCACTTAACGCCTGGCATCTGCTCACGGCCACCGAGCATCACGAGGCGAGCAAGCAGGAACAGGCCGGCCCCGTGGGCGAAGCGGCGATGGACATGGCGTTCTTCCCGCTCACCATGCCGTTCACCGCAGGCCCTGGCACCATCTCCGTCGCGGTGGCGCTCGGCGCGGAGCGGCCGTCGCATGGACTTGTCCTGCTCTGGTTCTTCCTCGGTGTCACCGGCGGGGCGGCGGTGATCTCGGCGATGGTGTGGTTCTGCTACCGCTCCGCCGACCGCGTCGCCGCCTGGCTCGGCGCCTCCGCCCGACGATCATTGTCGCGGCTGATGGCGTTCCTGCTGCTGTGCATCGGCGTGCAGATCCTGATCACCGGCATCGAGGACGTGGTATTGAGCCTGAAGGGGATCGGCTAGCCCGCGATCTTGCAGGCGTGGTCCTGCAACTCCTCGCCGCTGGCGCGGTCGCCGGTGGGCACGTCCACCTGGTCGTCCAGCAGCACGAACCCGTCCTTGCCGTCCGCGAACGTCTCGGCGACCACCACCAGCGTGTGCCGCCCGATCCTGGCGGCGCCGACGGACGGGTCGTTCGCCAGCAGCGTGAACGGATTTTCCGCCAGGTCCGTCCCATCCAGCCGTCGCGCCCGGTAGGCGTGGCCGGCCAGCGGCAGCTTGGTCCATTGGTCGCCAATTTCGCCCAGCCGCGCCGCCAGCGTCGCCGCGACGTCCTTGCGAACGCAGTCGATGTGGATGTGCAGTTGGTTCTGCGTCCGCCCGTAGGGCGAGTTGATCGCCAGGGAGATGTCCGCGCGCGGCAGCGGATGTCCGACTTTTGCCAGGAAATACGAGCGCGCCGCCCACGCCGCCGCGAAGAAATTCGGCTCGCCGGGGGCCAGGATCGTGGGGTCCTCGATGCCGGTGATCTTCTGCGTCGGCATCAGGAGGTATTGCGTCGCGCCGTCGCGATCCTTCAGCACCACCCAGCCGCCCGGCGCCGCCGCCGGCAGATCGACTTCGGCGCACGGCGACGGGTTCTTGTTGGTCAGAAATTCCGGCACGCAGCGGTCGTGGATGATGTGCCACAGCGCGTCCGGGTTGGCGGCCCGCGCCGGCGCGGCCCACGCCAGAAGCAGCAGCGCGGCCGGCAGGCGGAGCGTCGCCATCATGCGGCCGCCGGCCGCTCCAGTTCCGCCCGGAACGTGTCGCGGATATGGGCGGCCAGCGCGTCCGTCGCCGGCTGCCGCGGCTCCCGCCCACGCATCAGCAGGATGCCGACGTCGCCCTGGATCGGCAGTTCCCCGGGCGGCAGAACCCGCACCCCCGGCGGCACCGCCGTGATCGGCGAAACGCTGACCGCCAGCCCCGCGACCACCGGCGTCAGGCACCCGGCCTGCGTCTCCGACGTATAGGCGATCCGGTAGCGCCGGCCCGCATCCTCCAGCGCCCGCACCGCCACCCGCCGCCACGAGCAATCGCCCGCCGCCAGCGCCACCGGCAGCGGATCGAGCCGATGCGGCGAGTATTTCTCCGACGTGATCCACACCAGCGGCCCCCGCCACAACGGATCGGTCGGCCAGTTCGCCGGCTCGTGCCCCTCGGACACTAGCGCGAGGTCCAGCTCCCCCGCCTTCAGCTTGGCCACCAGCGCCGGCGAGCCGGAACACAACACGTCCACGTCGACCGAGGGATGCGTCGAGGCGAAGCGCCGCAGCACGCCGGGAATGTACGGCAGCGCATAATCGTCCGGCGTGCCCAGCCGCACCGTGCCGTTCATCAGCGGCGCCTTGAACGCCCGCCAGATTTCCTCGTTCAGCGCCAGCACCTCGCGCGCGCGGTCCAGCAGATACCTGCCATGCGGCGTCAGCGACACGGTCCCGCCCTTGCCGCGCGTCAGCACCCGCTGGCCGAGTTGTGCCTCAAGCCGCTGTACCTGCATGGAAACGGCCGATTGCGTGCGGCCGACGCGCTCGGCGGCGCGGGTGAAGCTGCCTTCCTCCGCGATGTATGCGAAGGCGCGCAGCAGGTCGGGGTCGAGGCCGGTGTGCATGTCCATGGACATCAATATCCCTGATGTCCTCGATCAATGCAATTCGTTTTCCTTATCGCGGTGCAGGCACCATTCTCTGGCCGTGGACGACAGTCAGAAAGGAGCTCCACCGATGAACACCATCTCGCTGAGCCTGCCCTTCGCCCAGATCGGCACCGGCCTCACCCAAGCCGCGAGCGGCCTGCTCGCCAGCTTCAAAGAGATGCGCAAGGCGCGGCAGACACAGCGCTATCTCGCGCAGATGGACGACCACATGCTGTCGGACATCGGCGTCTCGCGCGCCCAGGTCGCGTTCGAGGTCGAGCGTGCGATGCGCACGCACCGCCAGCTCTGATGCCCGCCCGCTGTCCCTAGCCCTCTCCCCCATATGTTGTGGCGGAGAGGGCTTCGGGCTTACTCCGCCCCCGCCGGCAGCGTCATCCAGCCCGGCACGCGCGGCGTCAGTGTGGCCGTTCCGCTCGCGAGCGGCCCGGCCAGCGCGTCGATCCGCACCACCGCCAGGCCCTGCGCCCCGATCACCGACCGCAGCGTGCCGACCTCCGTGCCGTTGCGCGTGACGGACGTGCCCGGTGCCGGCGCCTCGCCGCTGATCGCCACCGGCACCAGCCGGCGCTTGACCAGCCCGCGATACTTCGTCCGCGCCGTCAGTTCCTGGCCCATGTAGCAGCCCTTGGTCCAAGACACGCCGCCGAGTTCGTCGAAACCCGCTTCCAGCAACACCGACTTTTCCGCCTCCAGGTCGCGCGAGCCGTCCGGCAGGCCGAGCGCCAGCCGGTGCGCATCCCACGCCGCCGCCGTCGCCGTCTCCGGCAGCGCCTGCTCCGTCAGGATGCGCCACCCCGCCTCCGGCAGCCGAGGGTCGGGTGCGGCGATCTCGTCCGCGCGCAGCGCGGGCGTGCCGCCCCAGGCGGCAAACACGCGCAGCGTCTCGGAAATGTCCGACAGCACCACCTGCGAGCGCAGCCGGTACTTACCCAGCCGCTGCATCACGAACGCCGCCTGCGCCCGCTCGCAGTCGAGCAGCAGCCGCTCGCCGTCCGAAAACACGAAGAAGTCCGCGAGCCATTTCCCCTGCGGCGTCAGCAGCGCCGTCCACACGGCGCGGCCGGGCACCGCAAGCGCCACGTCGTTGGAGACGAGCCCTTGCAGGAACGCAACCCGATCCGCCCCCCCGATCGCCACGACCCCGCGCGCCGGCAGATGTGCCACATGTGTCATGCAGGATGAGGTAAGCGGGCGGGATGGAGGGAACAAGGCCGATGAATGGCCATCCCGGCGCGCATCGTGGGCGTGTCTAATGGCATTAGGTATGACTTCCGCTCCGCGTAGGCGACGGCCCATCGACGGCCTCCCTCGCCACCCCCCCCCAGCAAGACAGCCGCCCCTCGCGATGCTAAGGCATGTCGATGCCGCGTTGCCGTTCCCCCTTTCCCGCGCATGTTCGCTGATGTGCGGCATCGCCGGCATCGTCGCGGCCGCCGAGGCGGTGCCTGACCCGGTCGTGCTGGCAGCGTTGGAGAAGGGGATCGCGCATCGCGGCCCGGACGGCTCCGGCCACACCGTCATCGGCAAGGTTGCACTGATCCACAACCGCCTCGCCATCATCGACCTCGCGACCGGCGATCAGCCGCTGTTCGCCGGCTCGGCGGCGCTGGTGGCGAACGGGGAGATCTACAATTACCGGGAGCTGCGCGCGGCGATGCCGGGTGTGGCGTTCGCCACCAACAGCGATTGCGAAATCCCGCTGCAACGCTTCGTCCGCGACGGCACCGCCTTCGCCGACCCGCTGCGCGGCATGTATGCCATCGCGATCCACGATCGCGCCCGCAAGACCGTCACGCTCGCCCGCGATCCGTTCGGCATCAAGCCGCTCTATATCGCGCACACCGGCGCCGGGCTGGCCTTCGCGTCGGAGCCGGCGGCGCTGCTCGCGGCGGGCATCGTGCCGCGCGCGGTGCGCCCGGCGGCGCGGGACGAGTTGCTGCAAATCCAGTTCACCACCGGGGCGGAAACGATCTTCCCCGGCATCTTTCGCGTCCTGCCCGGCGAGACGCTCACCTGTTCCGACGGGCGGATCATCGACCGCCGGCGGGCGGAGGCGCTGCCGCCCGGCCCGCCCGAGACCATCACGGAGGAGGCGGCGCTCGCCCGGCTCGACCGCGCGCTGACCGAGAGCGTCGATCTGCATCAGCGCAGCGACGTGCCGTACGGCATGTTCCTGTCGGGCGGGATCGACAGTGCCTGCCTGCTGACACTGATGGCGCGGTTGAACGCCGCGCCGGTGCTCGCCTTCACCGCCGGCTTCGATTTTCCCGGCGCGGCGGATGAGCGGGCGCAGGCGGCGGCGGTGGCCCGCGCCCTCGGCGCGCGACACGAGACGCTGGAAGTTTCGGAAAAGATGACGTGGCAAAACCTGCCGGAAATCGTCGCCTGCATGGACGATCCGGCCGCCGACTACGCGATCATTCCCACCTGGTTCCTGGCGCGGCGCGCGCGCGAGGACGTGAAGGTGGTGCTGTCCGGCGAGGGCGGGGACGAGATGTTCGCCGGCTACGGGCGCTATCGCAGCGCCATGCGGCCATGGTGGCTGAACGGACGGGTGATGCGGGCGCGCGGCACGTTCGATCGGCTGAACGTGCTGCGGGCGCGGCCGGCGGCGTGGCGGGACGGGCTGGCGGCGGCCGAGGCGCAGGTCTCCGCCGGCGGGCGCAGCCGCTTGCAGGTGGCGCAGGCAATCGACATCGCCGACTGGCTGCCGCACGATCTGCTGCTGAAGCTGGACCGTTGCCTGATGGCCCATGCGGTGGAGGGGCGGACCCCGTTCCTCGACGCGGCGGTGGCGGAGGCGTCGTTCCGGCTGCCGGATGCGCTGAAGGTGCGCGGGCGGATGGGCAAATGGCTGCTGCGGAAATGGCTCGAGAAGAACTGCCCGGCGGCGCGGCCGTTCGCGCCCAAGCAGGGCTTCACGGTGCCGGTCGGCGCCTGGATCGAGGGCGTCGGCGACCGGCTGGGCAAGCTGGTGGCGGCGCAGCCGGGGGTCGCCGAGGTGGCGGAGCCGGCCAAGGTCCTGGCACTGTTCCGCAACGCGGCGGGGCGGCGCCAGCAGTACGGGGCGTGGCACCTGCTGTTCTACGCGCTCTGGCACCGCGCCCACATCGAGGGCCGCAAACCCGAGGGCGACGTGTTTTCCTTCCTGTCGGCGGAGTAGCCGCATGACCGACCATTTCGACCTGCTGATCCGCAACGGCACCGCCGTCCTCCCTTGGGGCGAGGCGGCGGCCGACATCGGCGTCCGCCACGGCCGGATCGCCGCGATCGGGGTTGGGTCCGGCGCGACCGCCGAGGCAACGTTCGACGCGAAGGGCCTGCACGTCCTGCCCGGCCTGATCGACCCGCATGTGCATCTGCGCGACCCCGGCGACGCGGCGATCGAGAGCATCCCGACCGGAACGCGCGCGGCCGTGCTCGGCGGCGTGACCACGGTGTTCGACATGCCGAACACCACCCCCGCGATCACCGGTGCCGAGACGGTGGCCTGGAAGCAGGGCTACATCGAGGCGAATGCGTTCTGCGACATGGGCTTCTATGTCGGCGCGACGAAAGCGAACGTCGGCGCGCTCGCCGGGCTGGAACAGGCGCGTGGCGTCTGCGGGATCAAGGTGTTCGCGGGCAGTTCGACCGGCGACCTGCTGGTCGAGGACGACGAGAGCCTGGAGCGGGTGATGCGCGCCGGGCGGCGGCGGATCGCCTACCACTCGGAGGACGAGTACCGCCTGCAAGCCCGCAAGGGGATGTTCCGCGCGGGCGATCCCTACGCGCGGCACATGGAATGGCGGGACGAGGAATGCGCCTTCCTCGGCACCCGGCGCATCCTGGCGCTCGCCCGCGCGACCGGGCGGCCGGCGCACATCCTGCACGTCTCGACGGCCGAGGAACTCGACTACGCCAAGGACTTCAAGGACATCACGACGATCGAGGTGCTGGTGAACCACCTGACCCAGGTGGCGCCGGATTGCTACGAGCGGCTGAAGGGGTTCGGCGTGATGAACCCGCCGATCCGCGGCCAGCGCCACATGGACGCCGCCTGGGCGGCGGTGCGGGACGGGACGGTCGACACGATCGGCTCCGACCACGCCCCGCACCCGCGCGCCGCCAAGCTGAAGCCATGGCCGGACGTGCCGGCCGGGCTGACCGGCGTGCAGACGCTGGTGCCGGTGATGCTGGACCATGTGAACGCTGGGCGGCTGTCGCTGGCGCGGATGGTCGATCTGCTGTGCGCGGGGCCGGCGCGGGTCTACGGCGTGGTCGGCAAGGGCCGCCTCGCCGCCGGCTACGACGCGGACTTCTCGATTGTCGATCTGAAGCGGCGGCGGCGGATCGACGAGTCCTGGATCGCGACGCCCGCCGGCTGGACGCCGTTCGCCGGCATGGAGGTGACAGGCTGGCCCGCCGCGACGATCGTGCGCGGCGCGATCGTGATGCGGGAGGACGAGGTTGTGGGCGCGCCCTCCGGCCGGTTGGTCCGGTTCGCCGCAGGGTAAACGCGCCGCTAATGTTTCATGCCCATCGTGGCCCCGTGTCCGATGGAAAATCCATGAAACACGCCTTCATCATGAACTGCCACCGCGACCTGGCGCAGGCCGCGATCTCGGTGCCGCTCTATCGGCGGTTCTGGGGCGAGCATTCCAGCCTGTATTTCTACTATGACGGTCCGCCCGACTACGACCCGGCGGCGATGGCGACCGTGCTCGCCAACGTCACCCGCTCCTGGACGAGCGAGGTCGAGCCACGCAAGTCCGCCAGCATCTTCAATGCGCTGAACGTGATGGCCGACGAGGCGGCGGCCGATGGCGCGGACATCGTCTCGTTCGTCCACGCGGACATGATCCCGCTGTTTCGCGCCCAGTTCTACGGGTTCCTCGACCGCTTCTGGCAGACCGAGAAGCTGGTCACGTACGGCAAGATGTGGCCCACGTCGGACTACGTCGACTTCGCCAACCTGCATTTCCGCGTCCGCGACGCGCACGCGCTGCGGCTGCTGCCGATCGAGAAGCTGCACGCGGATCTCGACTTCAACGAGGCCGAGGCGACGATGTCGTTCGACCATTTCTGCCCCGACTGGCGCGGGCGGGCGTACCGGATGTGGAGCATCACCTGGCCGATCAGCGGCAGCGCGATGATGCGGCCGGGTGTGCCGGACTATTATCACCCGGTGGCCGACAAGACCGGCCACGACCCGACCGGCAGCTTCGTCATCCACAACTACCTGCCGGAAAGCTCCGTCATCCATGTCAACGACGGCTATTTCTGGCAAAATTACACGACTCTGTCGGACGTCACGGCGCCGTTCGCGCGGGGCTAGCCGCCCAACGCCCGCCAGCCGATGTCGCGGCGGTGGAACAGGTCGGGCGCGTCGATGGCATTGACGGCGCGGTACGCGGCGTCGTGGGCGGCTTGCAGGTCCGGGCCGATGCCGGTGACGGCGAGCACTCGGCCGCCGGACGAGACGAGATTGCCGGCCAGCATCTCCGTCCCCGCCTGGAACAGCAGCGCGTCCGGCACCGCCTCGGCGACCGAGAGCGAGCCGATCCGCGCGTGTTTGATCGGCGCCGCCGGGTAGCCGCGCGCCGCCAGCACCACCGTCATCGCCGAGACCGGGCGCCAGCGCAGGTCGAAATCGGCAAGCTCACCGTCGCAGGCGGCGAGCAGGGCCGGCAGCAGGTCCGATTGCAGGCGCGGCAGCAGGCACTCCGCTTCCGGGTCGCCGAGGCGGACGTTGAACTCGATCAGCTTCGGGCCGTCGGCGGTCAGCATCAGGCCGGCGAACAGGATTCCCCGGAAAGGCGTGCCCTGCCGCGCCAGTTCGGCCAGCGCCGGGACGATGATGCGGTCCATCGCGTCCGCCTCCAGCGCCGGGGTCAGCGCGGGCGGCGGCGAGTAGGCGCCCATGCCGCCGGTGTTTGGGCCGGTGTCGCCCTCGCCGACGCGCTTGTGGTCCTGGGCGGCGCCGAGCGGCAGCGCGGAGGTGCCGTCGCACAGCGCGAACAGGCTGATTTCGTCGCCGACGAGGCATTCCTCGATCACCACGGTCGCGCCGGCCGCGCCGAGCGCGCGCTTTTCCATGAAGGCGTCGATCGCGGCCTCGGCTTCCTCGATCGAGGCAGCGACGACCACACCCTTCCCTGCGGCCAGCCCGTCCGCCTTCACCACCACCGGCGCGCCGCGACGGCGGACGAACGCGCGGGCGGCGTGCGCGTCGTCGAACCGCTCCCATTTCGCGGTCGGGATGCCGGCGGCGTCGCAGATTTCCTTGGTGAAGCTCTTGCTCCCCTCCAGCCGCGCCGCCGCCGCCGAGGGGCCGCAGCAGGCGATCCCGGCCAGCCCCATCGCGTCAGCGATGCCGGCGACCAGCGGCGCCTCCGGCCCGGGCACGACGAGATCGACCGCGTTGTCGGTCGCGAAGGTCACGAGGGCGGCGATGTCGAGCACGCCGATCGGCACGTTTTCCGCGACCTGCGCGGTGCCGGGATTGCCGGGCGCGCACCACAGTTTGGTCAGCAGCGGGCTCGCCGCCAGCGCCCAGCACAGCGCGTGCTCCCGTCCGCCCGAGCCGATCACCAGTACGCGCATCGCCAAGCCTCCCCGCCGTTCCGTCGCCGGCGCCCTTAGCATATAGGGTGCGCCGATGGACGACCCCGCGCCGCTGGTCTCAAACGTTCCCGAGTACACCGTCTCCGAGATTTCCGGGGCGGTGAAGAAGACGCTGGAGGGGGCGTTCGGACGGGTGCGGGTGCGTGGAGAGATCACCGAACTGAAGCGCTACCCCTCCGGCCACATCTATTTTTCCCTCAAGGACGACGGCGGCAAGATTTCCGGCGTGGTGTGGAAATTCTCCGTCCCGCGCCTGGGGCTCGAGCCGGAGAACGGGGTCGAGGTGATCGCGACGGGCAAGGTCTCGTCCTACGGCGACCGCTCGACCTACCAGTTGATCGTCGAGCGGATGGAATACGCCGGCGCCGGGGCGCTGCTGGCGCGGATCGAGATGCTGCGGGTGAAGCTGACGGCGGAGGGGCTGTTCGACAGCGCCCGCAAGCGCGCCCTGCCGCTGCTGCCGGAGGTGGTCGGCGTCGTCACCAGCCCGCAGGGCGCCGTGATCCAGGACATCAAGACGACGATCCTGCGGAGGTTTCCGCGCCACATCCTGCTGTGGCCGGTGCCGGTGCAGGGGGAGGGTGCGGCGGCCCGGATCGCGGAGGCGATCAACGGGTTCTCCGCGTTGCCGGCGGGCGGCACCATTCCGCGCCCGGACGTGCTGATCGTCGCGCGCGGCGGCGGCAGCCTGGAAGATCTGATGGCGTTCAACGAGGAAATCGTCGTCCGCGCCGCCGCCGCCTGCTCGATCCCGCTCATATCGGCGGTCGGGCACGAGACGGACACGACGCTGATCGACTTCGCCAGCGACCGCCGCGCACCGACTCCGACGGCGGCGGCCGAGCTGGCGGTGCCATCGCGCACGGAACTGGCGGCTTCGCTGCAACAGCAGGCAGCCCGGCTGGTCGGTGCGCTGAACCGGGTGGCGGGCGAGGCGCGGCTGCGCCTGCAACGCGCCGAGCGCGGCCTGCCCGATCTTCCCGCGCTGGTCGGCACGGCCCGCCAGCGGCTGGACGATCGCGGGTTCCGGCTCGCGCTGGCGATGCCGAACTTCCTGGCAGGGCAGAGGGTCGCGGTGGAGCGCGCGGCGGGCCGGCTGCCGGACCCGGCGGGAATGGTGGCGGCGGCGAAGCAGGTTCTGGCCGATCGCGGGCACCGGCTGGGCATGGCGCTGCCGCTGCTGATGGCGGCGCGGCGCTCGGCGCTGACATTGGCCTCGGCGACGCTGGCCGGCGCGCTGCGCCACGCCGTCGCCGGCCGCGCGGCCCTCGCCGCCCGCGTCCTGCCGCGCCTGACGGCGGCGCCGGTCGAGGCCCGGCTGCGCGAGGGCCGCGCCCGGTTGGAGGGATTCTCGGCCCGGCTGGAGTCGGTCTCGCACAAGGCGGTGCTGGCGCGCGGCTACGCGGCGGTGTTCGGTGCGGACGGGCACCCGCTGACGACCGCCGCCGCCGTCAAGCCGGGCGCGGCGCTGCGGATCGCGTTCGCCGACGGCGACGTGCGCGCGACGGCGGCGAAGGACGACAAGCGGCAGGGCGCCTTGCCGCTGTAGTGATTCTCCCTCACGTTTGTCGTCGGGGGTGCGTTGTCGTGAGGGGGCGATGATGACGGATAAGGTCACCACCGCAAATCGGCTGGATTGGCTCGATGCGCTGCGTGGCTGGGCGGCGTTCGCCGTTGTGCTTGTTCACACGGAGATCGCGATCGATGTCTGGCCGGGCCTTTGGCGCCAACTCACCTGGTCCTGCGAATATGGGGTCCAGCTTTTCTTCATCGTCAGCGCAATCACCATCAGCATCAGCTACGAAGCGCACACCCGGGCTTATGGCGTTGGCCTCCGCGCGTCCCTGTCCTGGTTGGTAAAGCGGATTTTCCGCATTGCGCCGCTGTATTATGTTGCGATTCTGTTCTATGCGTTCGAGACTGATGCACTGTATCGAGCGACCGATCACCATCTCGGCAGCCCTCCGAACAGCCTTCTCGACATCCTCGCCAATGTCGCGTTCGTGCATACGTGGGTTCCGTCCGCCAACAATTCGGTGGTTCCGGGTGGCTGGTCCATCGGCGTCGAGATGTTCTTCTATCTCCTCGTCCCGTTCATCTGGCGGGTCCGAGACGAACGCACCCGCGCCATTGTTGTGGGTCTCGCGATCCTTCCCGCCCTGGCGTCGTCGTTGCTCGTCAGCCTGCTGACCACGGGGTCGTCGTTCATCCGCAACGGGGCGTTTCCGTATTTCTGGTTCCCCACGCAATATCCGGTCTTCGCGCTCGGGCTCATTTTCTCGCTTTTCGTCATCAGGCCGGGCCACATGGCCGCATCGGGCCGGCGCGCGTGGCTATACGTGCTGGCCTTTGCGGTGCTGTTCCTGCTGGGGCCGATTTTCGGCACCTGGAAGTCGATCGCGCCGATCCTGGCGCCGGTGTTCGTGAGCGCCGCGTTTCTATGCCTGATCATGAGCCTGCACGGCGGGATCGGACGCGCACTGGTCAATCCGGCGGCAATGTTTCTCGGCAGGATCAGCTACAGCGTCTATATCTTTCACTTCGCCGTGCTCGACTTCTTCAAACTGCTGGCCTTCGGCGCGCAGGCCGGCACGACGCATTCGCCCGCTTGGCTGGTCCCGATGTTTCCGGCCACGCTCGTCGTGACTGCCGCGATCGCGTACGCCAGCAAGCGGTTCCTCGAAGACCCCGGCATCCGGCTCGGCCACCGGCTGAGCGACCTCATCGCCCGCGCGGGCTGGCCGCTCGCCGCCGATGCGTCGCCATCACGTTCGGCGGGGTGACAACGACGCCCCCTGCGCCCGGCGCCGCAACACCAGCGTCGTCCACGCCCCTTCCCGCACCGTCCGTTCCAGCACCAACCCATGATGCCGGTGCGCGCCGAGCACCCAGCGCGCCTGCGTCTCCAGCAGTCCGGCGAGGATCGCGGTGCCGCCCGGCGCCAGGGCGTGCGAGAGATGCCGGGCCATTCTCGTCAACGGCCGCGCCAGGATGTTGGCGAAGATGAGGTCGTAGCGGGCAGCGCCTCCCACCGTCGGGCTCGCCCAGCCGTCGGCGCGCAGCGCGCGGACCTGCCGCGCAAGTCCGTTGCGCTTGGCGTTGTCGCGGGTGACGCGGACGGACCAAGGGTCGATGTCCGTCGCCAGCACCCGCCGGTGCAGCAGCCTGGCGGCGCCCAGCGCCAGAATGCCGGAGCCGGTGCCGAGGTCGAGGATTCGCTGGGGTTTCCGGTGAGCAACCCTTTCCAGCGCCCGCAGGCATCCGCGCGTCGATCCGTGCTCGCCGGAGCCAAAGGCGATGGCGGCGTCGAGAACGATGGTCAGCCGGCCGGGCGCCGGCGGTCCCGACAGATGCGTGCCGCGCACGGCGAAGCGTCGGCCGACGAATTGCTCGGGAAACGCCTCGAACGTGCGGGCGAGCCAGCCGTCGGACTCGGTGGCATGGCGCTGCAACGGTGCGGCAAAGCCCGTGACCATTTCGGCGACCGCGAGGGCGGAGGCGAGATCGGCCTCGCCGTCGCCCTGGTCCTTTACGCCCTCGATCGTCCAGAGGCCGGTCTCGTCATCCATGAAAAAGCCGACCGTGCCGCAAGCCTGCGACAGCGCCGCCTCGTACGCCTCCATGGCGTGCTCCGGCACGACGACGAACACGGTCTCAAGCGCGGTCGCGTGGCGCAGCGTCATGCGCGTTCGACGAAACGGTCGAGCACGCGCTTGCTGCCGGCCTGCTCGAAGGCGATGTCGAGCTTGTCATCATCGACGGCGGTCACGGTGCCGTAGCCGAATTTCTGATGGAACACGCGGGCGCCGACCGGCACCTGGTCCGCGCGCGGCGGCCGGGCCGGCTGCTCCCACACGTCGATCACCTTCGGGCGCCGCGCCGCAAGCGGGAACTGGCCGGTGAACACGGTGGGCGCGGCGATCATCCGCTCCCGCTGCATCGCCGCCGAGCCGATTCGGTCGGCGTGCGCGTCGGGGATTTCGTCGAGGAAGCGGCTGGGGATGCTGTCCTGCCACTTGCCGTAGATCTGCCGGTTGGCGACGTGGCTGACGATGGCACGGCGGCGGGCGCGGGTCAGGCCGACATAGGCGAGCCGCCGCTCCTCCTCCAGCCCCTTGGTGCCGCTCTCATCCATCGTGCGCTGGGAGGGGAACAGCCCTTCCTCCCAGCCAGGAAGAAAGACGGTGTCGAACTCCAGTCCCTTCGCGGCGTGCAGCGTCATCATGCTGATGCGGTCGCCGGAACTGTTCTCCTCGTTCTCCATCACCAGCGAGACGTGATCGAGGAAGCCGGCGAGGCTTTCGAATTCGGCGACGGCGCGGACCAGTTCCTTCAGGTTTTCCAGCCGCCCCGGCGCCTCGGGGGATTTGTCGAGGCGCCACATCTCCGTGTAGCCGCTCTCGTCGAGCATCGTGACCAGGGTTTTGACGTGGCCGTCGCGCTCCAGCGCCGCGCGCCAGCGATCGAAACCGTTGAGCAGCGCGAGCATCGCCTCCCGTGCCTTGCCCTTCAGGCCGCCGTCCTGGGCGAGTGCCAGCGCCGCCGCCGAGAGCGGGATCGACTGTGCGCGCGCGATCTCGTGCATCCCGCGCAGCGCGGTCTCGCCGATGCCCCGGCGAGGCAGATTGACGATGCGCTCGAACGCGAGGTCGTCGGCCGGCTGGTGCAGGATGCGCATGTAGGCGACGGCGTCGCGGATCTCCGCGCGCTCGTAGAAGCGCAGGCCGCCGATGATGCGGTAGGGCAGGCCGACGACGATGAACCGCTCCTCGAACTGCCGCGTCTGCGCGATGGTGCGGACCAGGATTGCCATGTCGGCGAGCGCGTTGCCCTCGCGGCGGAGGGATTCGGCGCGGTCGGCGACCATCCGCGCCTCCTCCTGCGAATCCCACAGGCCGACGATGCTCACCTTGTCGCCATCGGCATCGTTGCGGCCGGGGCGCAGCGTCTTGCCGAGCCGCCCCTCGTTGTGCGCGATCAGGCCGGAGGCGGCGGCGAGGATCGGCGCGGTCGACCGGTAATTGCGCTCCAGCCGGACGATGCGGGCGCCCGGAAAATCCTTTTCGAACCGGAGAATGTTCTCCACCTCGGCGCCGCGCCAGGAATAGATCGACTGGTCGTCGTCGCCGACGCAGCAGATGTTCTTGTGCGACTGGGCGAGCAGGCGCAGCCAGAGATACTGGACGAGGTTGGTGTCCTGGTATTCGTCCACCAGGATGTAGCGGAACGAGCGATGGTACTGCGCCAGCACGTCGGCATGGCTGCGCAGGATTTCCGTCATGTGCAGCAGCAGGTCGCCGAAGTCGCAGGCGTTCAGGGTTTTCAGCCGGTCCTGATAGGCGGCGTAAAGGTTGGTCGCCTCGCCGCCGGCGAAGTCGGTATCGTCGGCGGCGGTGACGCGGCCGGGCGGCAGGCCGCGATCCTTCCAGCGCTGGATCTGCGCCATCAGCGCCGCCGGCACCCAGCGCTTGGTGTCGATCCGCGCCGCCTCCATCACCTGCTTGAGCAGGCGGAGCTGGTCGTCGGCGTCGAGGATGTTGAAGCTGCTGGTCAGCCCGACGAGTGGCGCGTGCCGGCGCAGCATCCGGGCGCAGAGCGCGTGGAACGTGCCGAGCCACAGCCCATCCGCCGGGCCGCCGATGATGGCGGCGACCCGCTCGCGCATCTCCCGGGCGGCCTTGTTGGTGAACGTGACGGCGAGCACCTGGCTCGGGTAGGCACGGCCGGTCAGCAGGATGTGCGCGAACCGCGTCGTCAGCACCCGCGTCTTGCCGGTGCCGGCGCCGGCGAGCACCAGCAGCGGGCCGTCCACTGTCTCGACGGCTTCGCGCTGCTCGGGGTTCAGGCGGGCGAGATAGTCGGTCATGCCGCAGGGTATAGAGACGCGAACGAGTCCGGCCAACGCCCCGCGCAAGTTGTTGCGGCGGCGCGGACGCGGCCGGCATGGTCGCACGCGTCATGGTACGGATCGTTGCCCTGCTCGTGCTGCTGGCGCTCGGCGCGTGTTCGTCCGACGAGCGCACCGGGCCCAATTTGGCGGAGGCGCATTCCTATCCGGGGCTGAGCTGCGTGCCGTTCGCGCGGGCGCTGACCGGGATCGGGCTGCATGGCGATGCCGCCGACTGGTGGGACCTCGCCGCCGGGCGCTATGCGCGGACCCACACGCCATCGGTCGGCGGCGTGCTCGTCTTCGGCCGTTCCTCGCGGGTGCCGTCCGGGCACCTTTCGGTCGTGTCGCGGCTGCTGGACGAGCGGCACATCCATGTCATCCAGGCCAACTGGGTGCCGGGCGAACTGGACGTGGATCAGCTCGTCGTCGACGTGTCGGAAGGCAACGACTGGAGCCTCGTGCGGGTCTGGTACCCGCCGACCGCCCGGATGGGGGCGCATGAGTACGAGACATACGGCTTCATCCTGCCGCCCTGGCCGCTGGGCCACGACACCCTGGCCGACGGCGCGGAGCCGGCGGCGCGCGCGGCAAGCGGCGGTTAGCGGCAGGTTTCCGGCGGGTTACAGCGCCCCCACTGGCCTTTGCCTGCGATCCGCGCTACGCCACACCTCGGAAACATTGCTTGTGCCGCCCATCCGGGCGGCCCATGTCACAGGCCCCGGGTCAACATGCCCGGGATGGAGGGCGTAATGGGTAGTTTCAGCATCTGGCATTGGCTGGTGGTTCTTCTGGTCGTCCTGCTGCTGTTCGGCGGCGGCAAGGTCAGCGGCCTGATGGGCGACTTTGCCAAGGGCATCAAGTCGTTCAAGAAGAACATGGCCGACGATTCCGACGCCTCGATGGAAGCGGGCGCCGAAAAGCCGCCCGGCTCGATCTCTCCCCCGGGCGCCAGCGCCAGCAAGCAGTCGACCGCAGCCCACCAGGGCTAGTCTTCGCTGCTCGGACATGCCCGACGCCCGGCGTGGCGGGCGGGGGCGTGTTTCGATAACACTATGCAAGAAGCCGCCCGCCCGCGCGGCGCATGGTGACTTTGCTTTCGCATACATCCGCAATCATCACTAAATCTTGGGGGCAATTACATAGTTGTCCACAAGATTTATCGGCGTACGTGCGTTCCGTCGTTGAGTGCGATCGTGGTGCCCAGTACAGTATGTAGTAGTTCTGGACCTGGGAGACCACGAGATGGAGTGGAACGACGAGACGATCGCGCGGCTCCGGACCTTGTGGAACGAAGGTCTTTCCACAGCCGAGATCGGCCGCCGGATGGCGGTGTCCAAAAATGCGGTGGTCGGCAAGGCGCACCGGCTTGGGCTGGCCGCCCGGCCGTCGCCGATCCGCCGTGACGCGCTGGGCACCGCCACGCCCCGGCCGCCCGCGCCCCGCCGCGTCGTCGGGCCGACCTTGCCGCCGCTGACCGCGCCATTGCCGATGGCCGAGTGCGTGCGGCAGGCCGCGCGTCCTGTGGCGCCGGTCGCGATCCACCCGGCGGCGAAACCGGCGCCCGTCCGCCCGGCGCCGACGCCAGCCCCGGCGGCGCCGGTCCGTGTGCTGGCCCCGCGCACCGGGCGCATGGTGGCCTGCTGCTGGCCGATCGGTGAGCCTGGCACAAAGAGCTTCCGCTTCTGCGACGACGAGGCGCTCAGCGGCAAGCCGTATTGCGCCGAACATGCGCAGCTTGCCTACGTGAAGGTACGCGACCGCCGCGAGGAAGTGGCTTGAACCGTACACTTCCGTACAACGTGTGACGGGAAACAGGCGCTCCGTCTACATTTCGTGAGCCCGCCGACATATTGCGGCACCTCACGGCTCCCGTTATCGTTCCGACAGGTGGAAGGGGTCGGCGCTTAGCGTATCGAGCCCAGGCTGCCAGAGGGAGCGCGCCGGGCGATGGCGCTCGTTCACGAGGGTATCCGTGCGGATCGGTCGGGAACGTGGCGAACGGGACGTGGCGAAAGGTCGGTAGGGATGCCCGCATCCAATGGAAGGCGCGGCGTCGATGCCAAAAGGGACGGTCAAGTGGTTCAATCCGACGAAGGGATACGGGTTCATTGCGCCCGACAGCGGGGGCAAGGATGTGTTTGTGCATATCAGCGCGGTGCAGAAAGCCGGCCTGCGCACCCTCAATGAAGGGCAGAAGCTGGGCTTTGAGATTGAACAGCAGCAAAATGGCCGCGCGGCTGCGGTGAATCTCGCGTCCGAGTAACCGGCGGGGCTTCCACGGCACGCCGCAAGCCAGCTAAGTAACGTGGCGTTTCGCTGGGGCGTCCTCCGCCGGCGCAGGGAGTTGCGTGTTGACCTTTCATCCTGCGTCCTCACCGGGCGGCAACCTGCCTGCCCCGCGCGGTGCCCTCGACGCCGACGACGTCCGCTCGGCATACCGGCGATGGGCCGGAGTCTATGATTTCGTGTTCGGCGGCGTCTCCGCCTGGGGGCGCGCCGCGGCAGTGCGCGCCATCAACGGGCTGCCCGGCCGGCGCGTGCTCGAAGCCGGGGTCGGCACCGGCCTCGCGCTTCCACTCTATGCTCCCGGCAAGCGCGTCGTCGGCATCGACCTGTCGGCGGACATGCTCAAGCACGCGCGTGCGCGCACCCGTGCCGAGCAGATCGGCACCGTCGAGGCGCTGCGGGAGATGGACGCCGAAGCGACCGACTTCGCCGACGGTGAGTTCGACATCGCGGTGGCGATGTTCGTGGCCTCCGTCGTCCCGAATCCGCGCCGGCTGATGACGGAGATGCGGCGGGTCGTGCGGCCCGGCGGGCACCTGCTGTTCGTGAACCATTTTGCCGCCGAGCGCGGCTTGCGCTGGTGGTTCGAGCGCTCGATCGCGCCGGCGTCCCGCGCACTGGGCTGGCACCCGGACTTCAAGTACGAGGCGCTGCTGACCCCCGAAGAGCTGGCCATCGCCGAGCGGCAGCCGATGCCGCCGTTCGGGCTGTTCACGCTGGTCCGCCTGCCGCGCTGAGCACACCGTCACCGGCGATTTTTTGCGGTGCGGCATGATTCAGTTGGGGGGCCTTGATCTAGCGGAAAGGCTCCTGTAGCCCACATGGCGAATGCGGGGCTGATGGCCTCGCCCAACGATAGTGGGAAGATTCGGCGATGCAGTTGGTCCGGCGGATTCGTGCCGCATACGCGATCGTTGCAGCTAGCGTCTTTAGCCTGATGGCCGCCGGCATGGCCGACCCCGCTGCGGCCCAGGCGCCGAAGCCCTGGCAGATCGGGATGCAGGCCGCCGGCAGCCCGGTCGCCGAGAAAGTGCAGAGCCTGCACACCATCGTTCTGTGGATCATCACGCTGATCACGCTGTTTGTCGGCGGCCTGATTCTCTACGTGCTGTATCGCTTCAGCGCCCAGCGCAACCCGGTGCCGAGCCGTATCAGCCACAACACGACGATCGAGGTTCTTTGGACGGCCATCCCGGTCCTGATCCTGGTCGGCATCGCGATCCCAAGCTTCCGGCTGGTGTATTTCGAGGACCGGACCGCGAACGCCGACATGACCATCAAGGTCACCGGACACCAATGGTATTGGGAATACACCTATCCCGATGGCGGCAACGTCGATTTCTCCAGCTACTACCTCAAGGATGACGACAAGACACCGCATCTCCGGCTGCTCGACGTGGATAATCCGCTGGTGCTGCCGGCGGGCAAGAATGTCCGCATCCTGACGACGAGCGGCGACGTGATTCACAGCTTCTTCATCCCGAGCCTTGGCGTGCAGCGCTACGCGATCCCGGGACGGACGATCGAGACGTGGGTGCGGATCGATAAGCCGGGCCAGTACTACGGTGAGTGCAACCAGATCTGCGGCACCAACCACAGTTACATGCCGATCTCGGTCCGCGCGGTGACGCCGGAAGAATTCTCGACGTGGATGCAACAGGCAAAGACCAAGTTCGCCAGCGACGAACCGGCGCCCGCTGCCGGCGCACCGGTCGCCATCGCCCAAGCCCAGCCCGCTCTCACGCCCGCGCTTGCAGGAGACGCACAATGAGTGTCACCGCCCACGGCTATGCGCAGCATGACGATCATCACGGCCATTCGCCGACGTTCGTGCAGCGCTGGTTGTTCAGCACGAACCACAAGGACATCGGCACGCTCTATCTGATCTTCGCGGTGATCGGTGGGACCGTCGGTGGCATCCTGTCGCTTTTGATGCGGCTGCAACTGTTCGCGCCGGGCATGAAGATGGGCATCTTCTCGTCCGGGCAGGCGTGGAATGCGACGGTAACGGCGCACGGCCTGCTGATGATCTTCTTCTCGGTGATGCCGGCGCTGATCGGCGGCTTCGGCAACTGGTTCGTGCCGCTGATGATCGGCGCGCCGGACATGGCGTTCCCCCGCTTGAACAACATCAGCTTCTGGCTGTTGGTGCCGGCGTTCTTCCTGATCATGGCCGGCCTGCTGGTCGGTGACGGCGCCGGGTCTGGTTGGACGCTGTATCCGCCGTTGTCGAACGCAACCTACAATCCCGGCCCGGCGATGGACTTCACGCTGTTCGCGCTGCATCTGGCCGGCATTTCCTCGCTGCTCGGCGCGATCAACTTCATCACCACGATCTTCAACATGCGGGCACCCGGCATGGGCCTGCACAAGATGCCGCTGTTCGTCTGGGCGATGCTGGTGACGGCGTTCCTGCTGCTGCTGGCGGTTCCGGTGCTGGCCGGCGCGATCACCATGCTGATCACCGACCGCAATTTCGGAACGTCGTTCTTCAACCCGGAGGGCGGCGGCGACCCGGTGCTGTTCCAGCATCTGTTCTGGTTCTTCGGCCATCCCGAAGTCTACATCATGATCCTGCCGGGCTTCGGCATCGTCAGCCACGTGATCTCGACATTTTCGAAGAAGCCGATCTTCGGCTACCTCGGCATGGCGTATGCGATGGTGGCGATCGGCGTCGTCGGGTTCGTCGTGTGGGCGCACCACATGTTCGTCTCCGGCATGACGGTCGACACGCGCGCCTACTTCATGGCGGCGACGATGATCATCGCGGTGCCGACCGGCATCAAGGTGTTCTCCTGGATCGCGACGATGTGGGGCGGCTCGATCGAACTGAAGCTGCCGATGCTGTGGGCCGTCGGCTTCCTGTTCCTGTTCACCGTCGGCGGCGTGACCGGGGTGGTGCTGTCCAACGCCGGCCTCGACCAGTCGCTGCACAACACGTACTACGTGGTCGCGCACTTCCACTACGTGCTGTCGCTCGGCGCGGTGTTCTCGATCTTCTGCGGCTTCTACTACTGGATCGGCAAGATGAGCGGCCGGCAGTATTCGGAGTTCTGGGGCACGGTGCATTTCTGGCTGACGTTCGTGGGCGTCAACCTGACCTTCTTCCCGATGCACTTCCTCGGCCTCGCCGGAATGCCACGCCGCTACGTGGACTATCCCGAAGCCTTCCGTGGCTGGAACGAGGTGGCGACGATCGGCTCCTTCATCAGCGGCCTCGGCCTCCTGGTGTTCTTCTACGTCGTGTTCCGCATCTTCACCTCGAAGGAAAAGCTCGCCGGCAACTACTGGGGCGAGGGCGCGACGACGCTGGAATGGACCGTGTCGTCGCCGCCGCCGTTCCACACGTTCGAGGAACTGCCCCGCATCCGCTGAGCGGGTGCCCGGCCGGACATAACTGGACAACTTGATGCCCAATACCGCCGCACCAATGACAGGCGGGGCCAGCGCGGACGAGCCGTCCGCGCTGGTCGTGTCTCTGCCGACACGCGCCTCATCGACCGCGGGCGACTGGCTGACGCTGCTGAAGCCGCGCGTCGTGGTGCTGGTGGTGTTCACCGGGCTGGTCGGCCTGCTGGTGGCGCCGGGGCATCTGCATCCGGTGCTCGCGTTTACCGCCGTGCTGTGCATCGCGATTGCCGCCGGCGCGGCGGGCGCCATCAACATGTGGTACGACCGCGATATCGACGCGCTGATGCGCCGCACCGCGCGCCGGCCGATCCCGGCCGGGCGGATCGAGCCGGGCGAGGCGCTGGGCTTCGGCGTGGCGCTCGCCGTTGGCTCGGTGCTGCTGATGTGGCTCGCCACCAACACGCTGGCAGCGGCGATTCTGGCGGTGTCGATAGCGTTCTACGTGTTCGTCTACACGATGTGGCTGAAACGCCGGACGCCGCAGAACATCGTCATCGGCGGCGCAGCCGGTGCGTTCCCGCCGCTGATCGGCTGGGCGGCGGTGACGGGCGACATCGCCACGCTGCCGATCCTGATGTTCCTGATCGTCTTCTTCTGGACCCCGCCGCATTTCTGGGCGCTGGCGCTGTGGGCCTCGGACGACTATGCGCGCGTCGGCGTGCCGATGCTGCCGGTGGTGGCGGGGGCACGCAGCACGCGCCGGCATATCTTCGTCTACACGCTCGTCCTGGTCGCGCTGTCGCTGGCGCCGTGGGCCATGGGACTGGCGGGCTCGATCTACGGCCTCTCGGCGGCGGCGCTCGGTGCCGGCTTCGTCGTCGGGGCGGTGCTGGTGCTGCGCGACCGGCAAAACGCGACCGGCGTCAGCCTCACCAGGGACGCGCCGGCGAAGAAGCTGTTCCGCTTTTCGCTGTATTACCTGTTCGTCCTGTTCGCCGCCCTCGCGGTGGACCGGATGATCGCCTAGGCGATGGACCTTCCCCCCGTCGTTCCGGCCCCCGAGAGCGATGCGGAACTCACCCGGCGTCGGCGGGGCCGCAACATCGCGACGCTGATCGTGCTGCTCGCGCTTGCCGGGCTGTTCTATGCCATCGCGATGGTCAAGATGGCGCAGAGCGGGCATCCGCCGCTATGACCGGCGGCGCGCGCAATGGGCTGCTCGCCGGCGTGCTGGCGACCGTCATCGCCGGAATGCTTGGCCTGTCCGCCGCCGCCGTGCCGCTGTACCGGATGTTCTGCGCCGCCACCGGCTACGGCGGCACGCCGCAGATCGGCCCCGCGCGGAGTGGCAGAGTCGTCGAACGGACCATCACCGTCCGCTTCAACGCCGACACCAATCCCGGCCTGCCGTGGGACTTCAAGCCCGAGCAGAAATCGGTGACGTTGAAGCTCGGCGAGGAACAGGTGGCGTTCTATCAGGCCCGCAACGAGGCGAAGGTCCCGGTCACCGGGATCGCGCTGTATAACGTGACTCCCGACAAGGTCGGCGTGTATTTCCACAAGACCGCCTGTTTTTGCTTCAACCAGCAGACGCTTGCGCCGGGGCAAACAATGCAGTTCCCGGTGAGTTTCTGGGTCGATCCGGCCATCGCCAACGACCCGAGCACGGCGGAGGTGACGACGATCACGCTGTCGTACACGTTCTTCCATTCGCTCGACGACGCGGCCCGCAGCGGCGCATTGGCGAGCGCCGGCCCGCATGTCGGGGCGTTGACACAATGAGGCGCCGGGTATGCCGCGCCGCAGCAAGTCACGGCATTTACGCTTGATGTGCCGGGGGATTTGGCGATGATGCGACCAACTTTCGTGATGGGCACGGCTTATGGACAGTGAAACGCACGGCGCCACCCTCCCGGTCGGTTCGGGGCTGAAGCAGCCCTATCATCTGGTGGACCCGAGCCCGTGGCCCTTGCTGGGCTCGCTTGGCGGCGGTTTGACCGTGCTCGGCATCGTCCTCGCTGCGCATTACGACAATTACGCGCTGCTGGTGATCGGCCTCGCGATCGTCATCGGGACGATGTTCTTCTGGTGGCGCGACGTGCTGAAAGAAAGCCGGACATCCGGCACGCACTCCGCCGTCGTGCGGCTGGGCCTGCGCTACGGCATGATGATGTTCATCGCCAGCGAGGTGATGTTCTTCGTCGCCTTCTTCTGGGCCTATTTCAACTTCGCGCTGTATCCCGAGCACATGTCGGGCGTCGAGGGCGCCGCCGTGTGGCCGCCCGCCGGCCTGCACACGTTCGACCCGTTCCATTTCCCGTTCCTCAACACGATGATCCTGCTGCTGTCCGGCTGCACGGTCACGTGGGCGCACCATTCGCTGATCGAAGGCGACCGGCGCGGGCTGATCGCGGGCCTCGCCTGCACCGTCGTGCTGGGGCTGAGCTTCACCTGCTTCCAGATCATCGAGTATTCCGACGCGCCGTTCAAATTCGTCGGCGGCGGCGTGTACCCCTCGACGTTCTTCCTCGCCACCGGCTTCCACGGCTTCCATGTGATCGTCGGCACGATCTTCCTCGCGGTCTGCTGGTTCCGTGCGCGGGACGGGCAGTTCTCGCCGGATCGGCATTTCGGGTTCGAGGCGGCGGCGTGGTACTGGCACTTCGTCGACGTGGTGTGGCTGTTCCTGTTCGTCTGCATCTACCTGTTCGGCGCCGGAATCACCGAATAGCACGGCCGCCCGCGACGTGGCGGCGCCGGCCGCTGTTCCCATCTGGCGCGCGGCGCTGCTGTCCCGCTGCCCGCGCTGCGGCAAGGGCCCGCTGTTCACGGGGCTGCTGCATATCAGGGACCGCTGTCCGGTCTGCGGGCTGGACCTCGAACAAAGCGACGCGGGCGACGCGACGGCGGTGCCGGTGATCCTGGTGCTCGGCAGCATCATCGTCGGCCTCGCGTTCTGGGTCGATGTCCGGTTCGAGCCGCCGTTCTGGGTTCACGTCGTCATCTGGCCGATCGTGACCGTGCCGCTGGCGATCGTGATGATGCGGCCGGTCAAGGCGGCGATGGTGGCACTGCAATACAGGAACCGATCGAGCGAGATGGGCTTGTGACCGCCCGCCGGCTCCTGGTGCCGGCGGCGAGCACGGTGGCGATGCTGATCGTGCTGATCGGCCTCGGCACCTGGCAGGTGCAGCGCCTCGCCTGGAAAGAAGGGCTGCTCGCGCAGATCGACGCGGCCGAGGCGAATGCCGCCGTCCCGCTCGGGCAGGCGCCGCCGCCGTTCGCGAAGGTCGCGGCAACCGGGCACCTGCGCCCCGACCTCGCCGCGCGCTATGGCGCCGACGTGCGCGACACCAGCACAGGCCCGACATCCGGCGCGCAACTGGTGGTGCCACTGGAGCGTCCGGGCGCGCCGCCGCTGCTGGTCATGCTCGGCTGGGTGCCGGATCATGGCGCGCTGCCGACGCTGCCCGGCGGCGACAACGTGACGATCACCGGCTATGTCCGCCCGGCCGAGCATTCCCGCTGGTTCTCGCCGACGGATGACCTGGCCGGGCGGCGCTTCTACACGCTCGACCCGGCGGCGATCGGCGGGGCGCTGGGGCTCGCGTCCGAGGCACCGTTCACGCTGGTCGCCCTCGGGCCGCCGCCGCCGGACGGGGCGGCTCCGATCCCGGCCGAGCATTTGCCGCGCCCGCCGAACAACCATCTGCAATACGCCATCACCTGGTATGGCCTCGCCGCTGCATTGCTGGTTGTCTTTGTCGTTTATGCCCGCAAGGGAGTTCGCCCATGACTTCGCCCGCCGCCGCCGCTTACGACCGCCTGACCGCCCGCTTCAGCCGCATCGCCACCGTGCATGAGGCATCCTCGATGCTCGGCTGGGACGCCGCCGCGATGATGCCACCCGGCGGCGCGGCGGCGCGGGGCGACCAGCTCGCGGTGCTGGCCGGGCTGTCGCACGGGCTATTGACCGCGCCGGAAGCCGCCGAGGAGATCGCCGCCGCCGAAGCGGGCGACGATCCCTGGCGGGAAGCGAACCTGGCGCTGATGCGCCACGCGCATCTCCGCGCGACCGCGATCCCGGCCGACCTCGTGGAGGCACAGGCGCGCGCCAACTCGGTGTGCGAGAAAGTCTGGCGGGAGGCGCGGCGCACGTCGAACCTCGCGCTCGTCGCGCCGTATCTGGCGGAGGTGATCAACCTGACCCGCCAATACGCGGCGGCGCTGGCGCCGGTGCTCGGCCTGTCCCACTACGACGCGCTGATGGACGGCTTCCAGCGCGGCATCGGGGCTGCCGATGTGGCGCCGGTGTTCGACTCCTACCGCGCCTTCCTCGCCGATGCGCTGCCCCGCGTCGAGGCGCGGCAGGCCGCCCGCCCGGCGCCGACGCGCCCGCACGGCCCGTTCCCGCCCGACGCGCAAGAGGCGCTGTGCCGCCGCCTGTCCGCCGCCGCCGGGCTGGAGCCGGAGCACGCGCGGCTGGACCGCTCGGCGCACCCGTTCTGTGGCGGCACGCCGACCGACGTGCGCATCACCACTCGCTACAACCCCGAGGATTTCTCGCAGAGCCTGATGGGCGTGATGCACGAGACCGGGCACGCGCTGTACGAACGCGGCCTGCCCACCGCGTACGCGCGCCAGCCGGTCGGCGAGGCCGCCGGCATGGCGGCGCACGAAAGCCAGTCGCTGATCATCGAGATGCAGGCGTGCCGGTCCGACGCCTATCTGTCCTGGCTCGGCCCGCTGCTGATGGACGTTTTCGGCGGCGACCCGGCGGCGTACGCGGTACAGAACCTGGGCGCGCTGTGGCGCCGGGTGGAGCGCGGCTACATCCGCGTCGATGCGGACGAGATGACCTATCCCGCCCACGTCATCCTCCGCTTCCGGCTGGAGCAGGCGTTGATCGGCGGCGACCTGGCCGTGGCCGACCTGCCGGGCGCGTGGAACGACGGAATGCGCGAGATGCTCGGCATCACGCCGCCGGACGATTCGCGCGGCTGCTTGCAGGACATCCATTGGTACGACGGCGCGTTCGGCTACTTCCCCAGCTACACGCTCGGCGCGATGGCGGCGGCGCAATTGATGGCGGCGGCCCGGCGGGCGGCGCCGGGGCTGGATGCGGCGCTGGCGCGCGGCGACCTATCGGTTCTCGTCGGCTGGCTCAGAAAGAACGTGCATGGACGCGGCAGCCTGCTTGGCTTCAACGATCTATTGCGCGAAGCTACCGGCAAGCCTCTCGATCCCACCGATTTCGAGGCGCACCTGATCGCCCGTTATCTGGAGTGAACTGATGGAGCACCTGCTCGACGGCTACCGCACCTTCCGCTCCTCGACATGGCCGGAGCGCCGTGCGCTGTTCGAGCAACTGGCCGCGCGCGGGCAGAGTCCGCAGACGATGGTGATCGCCTGCTCTGACAGCCGGGTCGATCCGACGATGATCTTCAACGTGGCGCCCGGCGAGCTGTTCGTCGTCCGCAACGTCGCCAATCTGGTGCCGCCATACATGCCGGACTCCGAATTCCACGGCACCAGTGCGGCGCTGGAGTTCGGCGTGACCGTGTTGCAGGTGACGGACCTGATCGTGCTCGGCCACGGCATGTGCGGCGGCATCCGCGCGCTGCTGGACCCGGCACTGGCGCCGAAGGAGTTCGTCGGCCCCTGGATGTCGATCGCCAAACGCGCGCGGGACCGGGTGCTCGCCTGTAACCCCGCCGACCCGCAAACCGCGTGCGAGCACGAGGGGGTGAAGGTGTCGCTGGAAAATCTGCGAACGTTCCCCTGGATCGCCGAGCGCGAGGCCGATGGCCGGCTGCGGCTGCACGGCGGCTCGTTCGATATCCGGACGGGCGTGCTGGAGGTACTGCGGCCGGACGGGACGTTCGCGGCGGCGTGACGTTTTTGCTTCCTGCCTCCGGAACTCCGGATGGCAGGGTGCCGGCGCTACCGCGACTGCGCCATCCGTCGCAACTGCTCTCCAAACGATGCAGTAATCGCGAGGAGAGACGCCCGTGTCTGCCTGGCATCAGTGACGATCGCATATACGACCAATCCAGCGGTCCACACGGGCACTAGAGCGGCAATACAAATAAGCAACACATCGCTGCTGGTGAAATGTGTCATCTGTTCGTCTCCAATCCACGAGACAGCCGCTGAACTTTCCGCGCCGCCATTCGGTGCCTTTGGCTGCACGGTGGCGTGGGCAGTCGTTGGCGACCGGAATGTATACCACGTTGCTCTGCGCCTAAGCAGATTCCTATTGGGCGGACCACGAAAGCTCGCCCTCCCCTTGTGGGCTACGGCATTCACACATCCGATTGGTGCGAAGTTCTTGCGGGAATCCGCCGCATTGTTCCCTCTCCGCCCCTGGGGGCGGAGAGGGTCAGGGTGAGGTGGGGGAAACTCCGAAGTTGTCGAGTGGCGCTACAAGTTTGCGACAGGGTAGCGGCCCGACCACCCACCTCTCCCTGACCCTCT
>Ga0116226_10000130_pt1 | contig 56427 bp, 51 predicted proteins | sample S1TSphfallax_FD_89692 | JGI IMG/M metagenome (GOLD analysis project Ga0116226, IMG submission 89692) | Host-associated microbial communities from peat moss isolated from Minnesota, USA - S1T2_Fa - Sphagnum fallax MG | ecosystem: Host-associated > Plants > Peat moss > Unclassified | place: USA... | reverse complement strand
TTGAGGGTTTTGGCCTTTCCCGCCACGGCGGGGCGAGCGAGCATGGCGCCAGCCGCCGCGGCGGCGGTACGCACAAAGTCACGTCTGTGCATGATCACGATCTCCGAGGAACAAAGCCTGCTTGATGCGACTGATGCGACCTAATGGACGATGACTGGGCACGGTAAGCTATCCCTTCGATGACGAGACCCGCATGCTCCTACAACTATCATATGGACTACCGTCATACAATAATGAGGTTGCTAGCGAGCTGGCGATAAGCTCGGCGGCGGGGCTGTCAGCACCTTCATAATGTTGAGGAGAAAGGGTTTGTCGAACAACGCCGGAAGCGGATTTCGGTTTGTATTGGACGATTTTGTGCCAGTGACTTGATGTATATCATTGGAGTAAAATCAAATATATAACAAATAATTTGGTAAAATCATAGAATTGACTTTGTCTTTACATCGTCATTAACTGCGCACTAATCCAGTTAAACTCGCTGCATCAGTGAAGATGTATCAGTGATATTCGGTCCAACTGTGCGCCGGCACTCACTAGAAATGGATGAGAGCGAGATGCATTCGATATCCCGCGCGATCACGACCAATCCTTTGTCTGACACCATCTCCGCAGCGATCCGCCGCGGGGTCGCAAACGTGGTGCCAACGCTCTCTACCAAGATTACGTCCGGGCAGTCCCGCACTGTCACAAGGCCCTTCACTCGGAGCAGCCGCATGCCCAACGTCTCTGACAGAACATCCAACCAATCCGATATCGCCCTCCATGGCGGTGGCACCGGCCAGGCGATCCGAAACACCTTGATACGCGGATGGGCGGTTGGGTGATCAGCCAGCAATATGCTGCGGGTCGTGCGCTTGGAGCTGGGTGCGAAGGCAGAAGCTGCCCTAGCACTCCGATCTGAAAGCACGATTGGCTTCACCAGGGGATTATAGGAAGTTATGGCGGCAATGGCTTGATCAAGCGCCGCTACTCCAACCAACTCCACCTTTGTCAGGACGACAGCCTGTGCAGCCGCCAGCTGAGAGGCGACAATCGGCAGCATCACCTCGTCGGGTGGCCCAGCGGTACCGTCAAAGGTGCTCAAAACACGCAGGCGGAATGCGTGCTTCCGAAACATCGCCACGTTCCTTACGATCGGTGCTGGATAGGCGAGGCCGCTACACTCGAGCACGATTTGCCGAAATGGGGCCCGCCCGGCATGCGACTGCTCGGCAATCAGTGTATCGACAGCGGCCAGCAGGTCATTGCCAAGCGAGCAACAGATGCAGCCGTTTGGCAATTTTGTTAGGGACGTTCCGTTGCTTGCAGTCGATAGGATCGCGCCATCGATGTCGATGGCTCCGGCCTCGTTGACAATTACACCCGTTTCGCTGGCTTGGGGAGAGCTCAGGTAGTCCATCAAAAGCGTGGTTTTGCCACTGCCCAGCGGCCCTGTCAGTATGATGAACTCTGCGTCGCCGTCACGCGTCATAGCGAACCGGTCCTTCGTCGGTCCGCGACCATCCGTTCGATATCTGACAACAACTCTGCGACGTCGTAGACGGTGCCACCCTTGATGGTGAGTGTAAGGCAACGCGGCCAGGAAACGGTATTCGTCGCATCGTCCAGCCGCATTGCGCCCGTTCCGTAAAGCATTTTGAAGTCGAGCAGTGGATTTGCGTCATGCACCAGGATGTCGGCACGCTTGCCGACCTCCAACGTGCCGGTGTCGTGGTCGAGGGCCATAAGCTCGGCGCCCGCAAGCGTCGCTGCCCTGAGCACCTCGAGCGGATTGAACCCTGCCTCCTGCAACAACTCCAACTCGCGCACGTAGCCAAAGCCATACGTCTGATACATGAAACCAGAGTCGCTACCGACCGCCACACGACCGCCCAGATTCTTGTATTCGTTGACGAACTGCATCCAGATCTGGAAGGTCTGCCGCCATTCCACCTCGTTGGTCGTGGACCATCGATACCAATATGCGCCGTGGCCGCCGCGTTGAGGCTGGAAATACGACCATAAGGTCGGGTCTGTAAATCGACCGTGCCAGTCAGCGTTCCTGGTGCGCATCAGGTCGCGGTTGGCGTCGTAGACGTTGAAGGTCGGCACAAAGCTGTGACCCGCCTCAAGAAAAGCGGCAATGACCTCGCGCCACTTGTCTGATCCCGGCTGTGCCGCCTGGAGGAAGGTCTGTCCGGCAGCTGAGAACCGCATATATTCATCGTTGTAGTCGTAATCCGTCGGGAACGACTGCACTGTCTGTCGCTCCAGCAACGCTTCTGGGATGCCGTATGAGTGCTCTGTGCTGGTCAATCCCCAGCGTGCGGTGTTCAGCGCGTTCATACGGCTCACTGCAAGCTGGGCATGGTGGCAGCAGCTCCGAAGCCCGAGCGTGCGGCATTCCTTCAAGGCGGCCTGCATGATCGCCGGAGGCGCGCCGAAGAATTTCACGCCCTGGGCGCCGTTCTCGCGCACCTGTGCGAGCCAGGCGGTCGCCGCCTCGGCCGTGTGGAGCGTCTTAACGTAGTCATTTGTTCCAGGGAACGCCGCATACGGCACAATGCGCGGAGCAACAATCTGGGCCTTCTCGGCACGTTCCGCTTCCGAGCGGGTCCAGGACAGACCGTTGAAACAACCTGTCTCGCGCACCGTGGTCACGCCATGAGCGAGCCATAGCTTGTAGACATAGTCGGCGGACGGCATTGGTCCGTTCTCGGCGTGGAACGGCGCACCGATATGGGCGTGGGCATCGATGAACCCGGGCGTGAGGAACCGGCCGGTGCAGTCGATCTCCTCGTCGCCCGGCCTCGGACGACGCGCCGGGTCGATGGAGCGCCCGGGTGTGCCGACCTTCTTCAGCTCGGTGATGCGTCCATCTTCGATCGCGATATCCGCTGGTCCCCAGGGAGGGGCACCCGAGCCGTCGATAACGGTTCCGCCTCGTAAAACCAGCCGCTTTGGCGAAGAACGTGGATCGGCTTGCGTCCCGGGTGCCACCTGCGGCAGCCCGGCAGCCGCAAACATCGCTGCGAATTCGTCACCTGCTTGCGTCGTCATCCGCGGTGACCGGCCATCTGGTTACGGCTGGTAAAGGCTCCCTCGGGCCTGATCTGCATCACCACAATGAGTGCCGCGGCGATGCAGAACTCCCGGATTGAAGCAACCTGAACCGCATTGAACGCTGGGATCGCGGCCGCAAGGAAGCGGCTGCCCTCCAGGAGCGTCATCACACCCACCGCGCCAGCGATCGCGCCGGACACGCGCGTGACGCCCCCGGCAGTGGCGGCCAGAAAAATGTAAATGGTCATTTGTACCATGAAGCTATCCGGCGCGATGTAGCTGGTGAAGTGGGCATAAAGGGCACCGGCCAAGCCGGACAGGCCCGCGCCGATTGCAAAGGCTTTGACCTTCAGAGAAAGGACCGACTTTCCGGCCACCGCAGCAACCTGCTCGTCGTCACGCACCGCGCGCAACGCCCGGCCGAACGGGGCTCGCAACAGCCGGGCGAGAAGCAGTGCGGCTGCAAGGACAAGGAGCCAGGTGAGGCCCAGATAGGCAAACGGGTAGGCTACGCCCAGACTGGCCTTGAACGGCGCGGGAATACCGGACACGCCGTTGCTTCCTCCGGTCAACCAGGTCTCATTCAGCTCCAGCAGCCGGACCACCTCGGCGAAGCCGAGAGTGACGATCGCCAGATAGTCGCCGCGCAGGGTGCGGGTCACCAGGCAGACTACCCCTCCCACCGCAGCTGCGACCGTCGCGGCAGCCACCCATCCAAGCGCCACCGGCGTGCCCGCGCCGACCAGAAGCGCCGAGGCGTATGCGCCCAGTCCGTAGAATCCCACCAGCCCGAGGTTTGTCATGCCGCCTTGGCCCCAGCTCATAACAAGGCCAAGCGAGAGCAGTGAGTAGATGCCTGCCAGGGTAGCGACGAAAACAAGGTAGGTGATCATCGCCGCACCGCCGAAATACCTGCGAACAGCCCGTTCGGACGTATCAGCAGGACCAGAAGGATCGCCAGGAACGCCGTAACCGACTTGTAGACCGGCGAAATCACCAGCAGTGAAAGCTCACCGGCAATTCCAACCAGCAGGGCGCCCAGGACCGCACCCGGGACGCTCGTCAAGCCTCCCACGACGCTGGCCGCGAAGACGATGAGCACGAGCCGTGACCCGGTCGAGGGATCGACATTGGTTGTCACCACTAGCAGCGCGCCGCCGAGGCCCGCGAGGCCCATGGCGATGAACGTAGCGAGGTTCGCCAGCCGGTTCGGCATGATGCCCTTCAACCGCGCCAGATCGGCATTGTCGGCAACAGCCCGCATTGCCTTGCCCAGTCGCGTCCGGGTGAAAAACACCGCGAGCGCCACTGCCGCGAGCAGCGCAATAGCCACGTTTAAAAGCTCCTGCGGTCCTAAAAGCAGGCCCGCAAACCGAAAGTCCCGCGTGACGGGGACGTCGTAGCTCTGCAAATCGTTTCCGAAAGAGAAGCGTAGCGCACTTTCAATGGCGAGATTCAACGCAATCGAGACGACCGCCACCATAAGAGGCGCTTGACCGCCCGAGTGCGCACGAACCGGGGCGAGCGCAATCCGGTCGGTCAATACGCCGACCAGCCCCGCAGCCAGGAATGCGACGGGCAGCGTTGCGGCGAAAGGCCACTGCAACTGACTGTTCACCAGCCACCCCGCGTAAGCGCCGACCGTCATCTGGGCGGCGACGCTGAAATTCACGAAACCCAGTACGCTAAAAATCAGCGTGAGACCGAGGGCAGGGAGCGCTACGAGCGCGCCCTGCATCAGTCCGTTAACCAAAGATTGGCCGATTACGGCGAGCATCAGGTCAGGCCACCTTGACCAGCGCCAGCTTGCCCTGCTGGATCTGCTCGTAGCGGAAGAAGACGCCCTTCACGTCTCCGTTCTCGGCGAAATCTAGCGGGCCGGATGGTCCGTCGTAGTTCACCTTCCGCTTAGCGGAGAGGACCTTGAGCGCAGCCTCCACGCTGTCAATCAGCGAGCCTGCGGTGTCCTGCGAGATCGCCCGGACATTGTCTCGCACAACCGCTCCGCTCGGGTCTCCGGGCGCCGCATTGGCCAACGCGAGTGCGGTGAGGGCCACGTGGTCGAACACCTGGCAGGAGTAGCTGTCCAATGACGACCGGTTTAGCTTGGCTAGTAGGTTCCGGTAAGCGTCCGATTTTTCGGAAGCGGACGGCACGAGAGAGTAGGTGCCTTCCCCAACCTCTCCGGTGACAGCCGGCAGGATGGCCGGATTGACGCCGAAGGAGAAGCCGATGCGCTTTCCGGTGTAGCCCGCACGATAAAGATCCTTCAGCACGACCGAGGTATCGGGGACATAGCCGCCAAGCACGATGGTGTCGGGATTGGCGCGCAGCGCCTGATCCACCTCGGAACGGTAGCTGGTCTTCTTGTCCTCGTAGATGAGGCCTGCGCCCTTGCCGCCAGCCTTGCCGAAGATCGCGCTGATGATGTCGATGTAAGACTGCGCGAAGGGAGTCTGCGGTCCGAGAAAGAACATGTTCTTCCCGCCAAGCTCGACCGCAAATTCGCCGACTCTCGTGCCCTGCAATGTAACCGTAGGCGAAGTACGGAAGATGTATCCCTGGTGCGGAAGCTTCGTGATGCTGTCTGCACCGGACGATGTCAGCAGAACCGTCCCACTTTCCCAGCAGAGCGGCGCGATCGCGGAGGTTACGGCCGAGGCATACGAGCCTCCAATCGCGACCACTTTGTCGATGTCGATCAATTTATGCGCGGCACGGACGGCCGCCTCCGGGTTGCTCTGGTCGTCCTCGATTAGGATCTCGACCTTTCGCCCGTGCACGCCACCAGCTGCGTTGATCTCGTCCGCGGCCACCTTGGCGGCAGCGCCCATGCTCGCACCGAACTGGCTGGTCGCGCCAGTGAGCGGGATGATGAGGCCGATGCGGATAGGGCTCGCATCCTGAACCTGCGCCTGGGCGAAGCGCGGGCTGGCACCCAGCAAGGCACCTCCGGCAAGACCGAAGATCGACCGTCGTGAGAAGTCAGTCACGCTCGTAACTCCCGATTGTTGAACCGATAGGCTTCGGTGATTTCTGTCCGCCGCCGAGGAACAGGTGGCGGACTTCATCGTCATGCAGGAGCGCCGGGGCGTCCGTGTCGCGCAGCTTCCGTCCTGCGACGAGGACAACCCCTCGCGTTCCGTACTCCAGCGCGAGCAGCGCGTTCTGCTCGACCATCAGGATCGCAAGGCCACTGGCAGCCAGGTCTCGCACCAGGTTGAATATCTCAGTGGCTGCTGCGGGGGACAGTCCGGCCGTCGGCTCGTCGAGAAGCAGCACCGCGGGGAGTGTCATAAGGGCGATGGCCATGGCCAGGATCTGTCGCTGCCCGCCTGAAAGGTTGCCCGCGCGGTCACGCAGCCGCGGCTTCAGTAGCGGGAACCGCTCCACCTGCTCGTCGATGCGGCCGCGCAGCTCGCGCCCCAGCAGATAGCCGCCCATCTCCAAATTCTCGTAGACGGTGAGTGAGGCGAAGACGTTGCGCTCCTGAGGCACGAACCCGAGGCCGCTCGCCATGGCGCGCTGTGCGTTGCCGCCCGGTAGATTGGCATCGCCGACCCGGACATCGCCGTGCGTCGGCCGCAACAGGCCTGCCACCAGCTTGAGGAAGGTCGATTTTCCTGCGCCGTTCGGTCCGATGATGACACAGAAGTCGCGCGCGGCGACGGTCAGGTCGACGCCTTTCACGATCTCCTCTGCGGTCGCGTAGCCCCCGCGCATTCCGGTGACTGCCAGGGTTGTCATGCGGGTGCCAGTCCGAGATAGGATTCCTGCACCGTCCGATCGGACACGACCAGCTCGAACGGACCCCGGATCAGGAATTTGCCTGCCACCATCACCACGACGTCGTCGCAGAGCGTCTCGATCAGCTCCATTTCATGCTCGATCAGAAGGATCGCGATACCTTGGTCCCGGATCTCGGCCAGGTGTTCGGCGATCTGGCCCACCACAGTGGGATTCACGCCAGCCATCGGCTCGTCCAGCAGGATCAGCTTTGGCTCGGCCATAAGTGCGCGGCCGATCTCCAGCAGCTTACGCTGACCGCCGGACAGGGCGGTAACACGGTTGTCCAGCACGCGGCCGAGGTGCAGCCGTTCCGCGACACTGAAGGCACGCTCGCGCAACTCAGCTTCCTGACGGCGCACGGCGGCCCCGTTCAACAGGCCGGAGAGCACGCGCTCCCCTGCTTGGTTCGGACCGTAGAGCATGAGATGCTCGAATACCGTCATCTGTGGGAAGCCGCGCGCCAGCTGGAACGTCCTCACCAGTCCAGCACGCGAAATGCGCCGGGGATCGTGCCCGGTGATGTCGGCTCCGTCGAACCCGACGCGACCACGGTAAGGGATCAGCCCGGAAATGCAGTTGAACAGAGTGGTCTTTCCCGCCCCGTTCGGCCCGATGAGACCGGTCGTCCGACCACCCGAGATTGTGAAGGAAGTTCCGTCCAGAGCCCGGTTCCCGCCGAACGCGACGCTCACCTCCCGGATGTCGAGGAGTGTCCCGTCGTCAGTGCGATCAAGGCTGTCTGACTGCATCGCCTCGCCTTCCGGCTGGGGTTGTCGATGACTCTTTCGTATATTACCTATACGCTTAGGCCTATACGTATCGGACACTTAAGAGTCCGACTGGCTGGAACGGAGCACGGACGTGGCGAACAGAAGAACGGCCGGGCCTGCCATCGACTATCATGCAGCTTTTCAGGACATGCCTGTGGGCCAAGCCATCGCCGAGAATCGTGTGATCCAGGCTTGCAACCGAGCGTTCGCGCAGACCTTTCGTGGGGAAGAGCACCAGCTGGTCGGCCACACATTCGAGCGGTTCTATCCGACGCAGACGCAATTCGAGAGCACCGGCGACCGAGTTGGCCCCCTCCTGGCCCGCGACGGCGCGTTCGCCGACCATCGAGTCATGCGGCGGCTCGATGACGAACTGTTCTGGGTCCACGTCCGCGGCTACACCTACACACCGGCCGACCCACACCGCAGAACGATCTGGGTGTTCACCGAACTTCCTTCCCGTGAACAGGGCGCCGCGACCATCAGAAGTTCGCTGACGCCCCGGGAACGGGACGTCGCAACATTGCTGATCGAAGGCAGGACCGGCAAGGAAGTGGGCCTGGCCCTCGGGATCAGCCCGCGCACGGTTGATATCTACAAAAGCAAGCTGCTGCGGAAGTACGGGGTGACCAGCACGCCCGACCTGGTGCAGCGGCTGCTCACGGGCTGACGGAGCAAAAGGAACTGCGGCGCCCCCCGAAACGGCATGACATTCCGGCGGATGCACCAGGAAACGACGATCATAGGTCGGCACGGGCTTTATCGTGACGGTCTTTCACCCGGAGATCAGAATGTTCATCGACCCGCAGGTCACGCCCCGCCTTCGCGATACGTCGCTCTTCGTTCAGCGCAGCCTGGTCGGGGGCGAGTGGATCGAGGCCGGATCCAGCATTCCCGTGATGAATCCCGCTTCAGGCCAATGCATGGGACCGTGCCGAGCCTGGAGGCCCCCGAGGTTGAAGCGGCTGTGGAGTCCGCCCGTCTCGCTTGGCCCAGCTGGCGGAAACGCGTCGCCGCGGAGCGCGCCGCGATCTTGGAGCGGTGGCACGATCTGGTGGTGGCGAATGCCGATGATCTCGGCTGCATCATGACCGCCGAACAGGGCAAGCCCTGGGCGGAAGCAAGGGGCGAAGTCCTTTACGCCGCGACCTTCATCAAGTGGTTCGCCGAAGAGGCGCGTCGGGTCGAGGGGCAGGTGCTGGCGGCGCCGACATCGGATCGCCGCATTGTCGTGCTGAAGCAGCCCGTGGGCGTTTCCGCCGCGATCACGCCGTGGAACTTTCCAGCCGCCATGATCACCCGAAAAGCCGCACCCGGTCTGGCCGCTGGCTGTCCTGTGATCGTTAAGCCATCGGAACTGACACCCTTCACCGCCCTTGCGCTTGCGGTTCTAGCCGAGCGGGCGGGGATGCCCCCAGGGGTGTTCAGCGTGGTGACCGGGGCGCCGGCCGTTGTAGGCGGAGTTCTGACCGCGAGCGAAACCATCCGCAAGCTGTCCTTCACCGGTTCGACGGCCGTGGGTCGGCTGCTGATGCGCCAAAGCTCGGACACCATCAAGCGACTGTCGTTCGAACTGGGCGGCAACGCCCCGTTCATTGTGTTCGACGACGCCGACCTCGACATGGCGATCGATGGGGTGATGGCCAGCAAGTTCCGCAATGCCGGGCAGACGTGTGTCTGCGCCAACCGCATCCTGGTCCAGGACGGCATCCACGACCGGTTCGTCAAGCGGCTGTCCAGTCGCGTCGCAGCGTTGCGGGTCGGCGACGGCATGGAGGATGGAGTGACGATCGGGCCGCTGATCAATGCGGCGGCCGTCGAGAAGGTGCAGGCGCACCTGGAGGACGCCTTGGCGGGTGGCGCGCGCTGTGAGACCGGCGGCGGTGACACCGGGCGAGGTGGCAACTTCATGCAGCCGACCGTCATCACCGGCGTGCTGCCGACCATGAAGGTTGCCAGGGAGGAGACGTTCGGGCCCCTCGCGCCAGTATTCCAGTTCGGATCGGAGGACGAGGCGATTGCGCTCGCCAACGACACGCCGTTCGGCCTTGCAGCCTATTTCTACACAGAGGGTATGCGGCGGTCCTGGCGGGTGGCGGAGGCTCTGGAGTTCGGCATGGTCGGGCTGAATACCGGCTCTATTGCCATGGAGGTCGCACCGTTCGGCGGTATCAAACAATCGGGACTCGGCCGCGAAGGCGCACGTGACGGCATGGACGAGTACCTCGAGAAAAAGGCTTTTCACATTGCTGGCCTCGATTGAGCAGCTCCGGGCAGGCAGCGGCATTAAATTCCGCCGCCCGCCCGTCTGCCAGCTGGCAACGCTGTCAGCGACATCGAAAACGTCAGATCTGGCTGACCGTCCCAGCCTAATTTCACCGCATAGAAAATGACCTGCGGAGTGATGCAATGCTCGACTCTCTCGTAACCGACGCTTCCAAAACCGAAGCACTGCTGGCGGAACGGGAGCAGCATGTGCCGCGCGGCCTGATTACTGCGCATTCTCTCGTTCTGGAGCGGGCGCAAGGCAGCGAGGTGTGGGATGTCGACGGCCGCCGCTACCTGGACTTCGTTGGCGGCATTGGGGTGCTTAACGTGGGGCACAACCACCCGCGTGTGGTCGCCGCCGTGCAGGCGCAGCTCGGGTGTATCAGCCACGCCTCGTTTCAAGTGGTGGGTTATGAACCCTACATCGCTCTTGCAAGGCGGCTAAATGCGCTGGTTGGCGACGGAGAAGCCTACAAGAGCCTCTTTCTGACATCAGGCGCCGAGGCGGTGGAGAACGCGGTGAAGATCGCACGCGCTCATACAAATCGTCCCGGCGTGATCGCCTTCCGCGGAGGATTTCACGGCCGGACCCTGCTGGGCGTGACGCTCACTGGCTTCTCACAGCCTTACAAGCAGAACTTCGGTCCCTTCCCCGGGGACATCTATCATACCTCGTTCCCGAACCCGTATCGCGGCATCACGACCGAGAGGGCTCTCGACGACCTGGACGAGCTGTTCGCGACCGCAATCGCGCCGGATCGCGTGGCCGCCATTATAATCGAGCCGGTACAGGGCGATGGCGGCTTCCTGGCCGCGCCCGCATCCTTCCTCCATCGTCTGCGGGAGATCACTGCCCGTCACGGTATCGTGCTGATCGCCGACGAGATCCAGACCGGCTTCGGCCGGACCGGCACGATGTTCGCGTTCGAGCAGGCAGGCATCCGACCGGACCTCGTCACGGTGGCAAAGAGCCTGGCCGGGGGGCTGCCGCTCTCCGGCGTCGTGGGGCGCGCCGAGATGATGGATGCGCCGCAACCGGGTGGGCTGGGTGGCACCTACGGCGGCAACGCCCTGGCCTGCGCCGCTGCCCTGGCGGTGCTGGACGCCTTTGAGGAGGACGGGCTGCTGGATCGTAGCATGGTGCTGGCGGACCGTCTGCGGACCGGCCTGACCAGCCTGAAGCAGAAGCACAACGCGATCGGCGACGCCCGCGGCCTCGGCTTCATGCAGGCGATCGAGATTGTCGACTCTTCCGGCGCACCGGACGCTTCAACAGCACAACGCGTCATCGATGCAGCCCGTAATCGCGGCCTTCTGGTAATCAAGTGCGGCGTGCACCGTAACGTTATCCGCTTCCTTGCACCGCTGGTCACGACCGACGCGCAGTTGGACGAGGCCCTCGCCATCCTGGGTGACGCGCTCGCTGCTGCAAGCATCTGAAGGAGGGCGGGACACCATGGACCATTTTGATTGTGTGGTCATCGGCGGTGGGGCGGCCGGTACTTCGGTCGCCTACGAGTTGTCCCTTTATTCGACAGTGGTCCTGGTCGAGCGTGAGTCCGCGCTCGGCTACCACAGCACAGGCCGTTCCGCGGCGGTGATCTCGGAGAACTATGGTCCGCTCGGCTGGCAGACGCTCGTCACCGCCAGCCGTCCGTTCTTCGAGAGGCCTCCGGCGGGGTTCACTGCCATACCGCTGCTCCATCGGATCGGAGCCTTGTACTTCGCGACTGACAGGCAGTCCGGCGAGCTGAGGACGGCGAAGGACGAGTTGGAACGGCGCGGGGTCCCGTGCCGACTGATGTCGGCGGACGACGCTTCAGCCCTGTCGCCCACGGTACGGACTGAGCATTTCGCCTGCGCCCTGTTCGAGCCGAACTGCGCAGACATCGATGCCGAAGCGATGGTCCAGGGTTATGTTCGGCTGGGCAAGACAAACGGCCTGCGAGTTGTCATGTCCAACGAGGCGGTCCAGCTCGAACGCCGAAAGGGCAAATGGCATGTCCGGACTTCGGGCGTGTCCTTCACCGCCAGCAATGTCGTCAACGCCGCCGGGTCATGGGCCGACGATGTTGCTGGAAGGTCGGGGATTCGACCGAAGGCCCTGACGCCCTATCGCCGGACAGCGATTACCTTCGACCCGCCGGACGGCGCAGACATCCGCTCATGGCCGATGACGTTCGATCACGACGAGACGTGGTATTTCAAGCCGGAGGCAGGCCGTGTGATGGTGTCGCCGGTCGACAAAACACCGACACCGCCCTGCGATGCAGCTCCAGAGGAATACGACATTGCCGTAGCGGTAGACCGTATCGAGACCGCTACGACGATGAGAGTCAGCCGTATAGCCAGTCGCTGGGCAGGGTTGCGCACCTTTGCATCCGACCAACAGCCGGTCATCGGACCGGACCCGTCTGAGCCATCGTTCCACTGGCTCGCGGGTCAGGGCGGCAATGGCGTCATGGGCGCCCCTGCGGCTGCGAAGGTTGCGGCCGCGCTCGTCCTGGGCCGTAACCTGCCAGACTTTCTGCACACATATCGTCTTGATCTCGACGCCATACTTCCCGCCCGCCTCGACGCAACAGCGTTGGTCTAGCGATGCGGACGTGTCTCTTTGAGCATGTAGTTGGAAGGGCGCAGATGCCGGGAACGCCCGGTTGCCAGGCTTGAAGTGATTGAGCCGAACATCGACCGAATGAGTTTCCCGATTTTGCGGAGGCCGCCGGCTAATGAATGTCGAGGGGGATTTTGGATGCTGAAAGAAACGGCTCAATGACAGGCGCCCTCAAGCTCGACCGCATTGATCTAAATATCCTGACCCAGCTCCAGCTGAACGGCCGGGTCACGAACCTCGAATTGGCGAGCATGGTCGGTCTGTCGCCAAGCCCCTGCCTGATGCGCGTGAAGCGACTAGAGAAGGCAGGGTACATTTCGGGCTACGGGGCACGCATTGCGCTTCGCAAGTTGGGCGACACAGTGACTGTCTTCACCGAGGTTACCTTATCCGACCACCGCAGTGCGGACTTTGCAAAGTTCGAGGCGCGCATCCGTGCGGTCAATGAGATTACCGAGTGCTATCTCGTAAGCGGCGGCTACGACTACCTGTTAAAGTTCGTCATGCGCTCGATCAATCACTACCAGGAGACGGTCGAGAATCTTCTGGCGACTGGCATCGGCATTGAGAAATATTTCTCGTATGTCGTCATCAAGCCCGTGTTCGTGAAGCCTCACCTCGACCTTTCGGCCTATTTCCGCACGTCGGAGTGAGGTCGTCACGCCCATCGGACTTGTTCGTCCGCTCAGTGCGGGATCGCCCCAGCAATTGCATCACCCAATTCGGTTGTTGACGCATGCCCGCCCAGGTCCGGCGTGCGGGGACCCTTGGGGTCGGACAGAACCAGCTCAATCGCGGCCAACACCGCCGCCGCGGCGTCAGTCTCGCCCAAGTGCTCCAGCATCATCGAAGCCGACCAAATCTGGCCGATTGGATTGGCAATGTTCCGTCCGGCGATGTCCGGCGCGGATCCGTGCACCGGCTCGAACATGCTCGGAAAGACGCCCTCCGGGTTGATGTTTGCCGACGGCGCCACGGCGATGGTCCCTGTTATTCCCGGACCGAGATCGGAAAGGATGTCTCCGAAGAGGTTGCTCGCCACGACGACATCAAAGCGTTCTGGCGTCATGACAAACCGGGCGCACAGGATGTCGATGTGGTACTGGTCTGTCCTGACCTCCGGGTGTTCCGCCGCAACGGCCGCGAAGCGCGTGTCCCAGTAAGGCATCGAGTAATAGAGGCCGTTCGATTTCGTGGCCGACGTCACGTGGGGGCGTCCCAGCCGCTTTGCCAGGTCGAAGGCGTAGCGCATGATCCGGTCTGTCCCACGACGGGTGAACGAGGCCACCTGAAGCACTCCCTCTTCGGGTGTGCCGGGATTAACGATCCCTCCGATCTGCGAATATTCGCCCTCGGTGTTCTCCCGGACCACCCAGAAGTCGATATCGCCGGGATGCCTGTCACGCAGCGGCGATGTGATGCCGGGCAAAAGGCGCACCGGGCGGAGGTTCACGTATTGCTGGAACTCACGCCGTATCGGCAGGAGCATTCCCCACAGTGAAATATGATCCGGCACACCGGGAAAACCCACCGCCCCGAGCAGGATCGCATCATGGTCTCGCAGCCGGGCCAGCCCGTCCTCAGGCATCATACGTCCGCTGGCCTTGTAGGTCTCGCAGCTCCAATCATACTTGTGGAACCGGAACCCGATGCGATGGGAGGAACGCACCGCATCAAGTACCTTAATGGCGGCGCGCATCACTTCGCGACCGATCCCGTCGCCGGGTAGAACCGCAATCTCATAGACTTTCATCGGATCGGCCTGCTCACAGGATCTGACTGCCGGGCGGAACAGACGATCGCGGAGAAAGAAGTATCACGTTCCCCGCTTCGTTTCTGGCGCCCAGGATCAGGATCTCCGACTGGAAGCCCGCGATATTGCGAGGAGCGAAATTGCAGATGCAGACTACCTCTGTCCCGAGCAGCTCTTCCGGACTGTAGCTCGTGATCTGCGCGCTGGACCAGCGTATGCCCAGCATCCCGAGATCCACCGACACCTTGTATGCGGGGTTGCGCGCCTGCAGGAACAGGGCGACCTCGACAACCCGCCCGACCCGTATGTCGAGCCGGGCGAAGTCCTCGAATGCCGCCTGCGGCTTCTCGGTCGTTGTGGCGGCAGTCATGCGCGGAGCTGCTCCTGGTGTGCCTTGGCCAGGTCAGCCATGCTGGTGAACTTGAAGTCGATGCGCGGCATATCGCCGGGATTCATCGTGGCGCCAAACCCCTCGTCCTTGTAGCGGCGGTGGATCCAACAGGATGCCAGCCCGAACTCGTTTGCGGGCTTGTGGTCATGGAACAGGCTTTCGGCCGTATGCAGGACATCGGCCTTCCCGACCGGCAGGTCAGAAAGACCAGCGGTCAGCCGTTCCATCATGTATTCGAAATTGCGCATGTCCGGCTTGTACGAACCGGCATCCTCGGCCGTCACGACGGCATCGAAGTCGACTTGCAGACGCTTGCGGCTGCCCTCGAAGCTCTGATTGTCCACGTTGGAGAGGATCACAAGCTTGTAGAACTTCTTCAGGTATTGCAGTGCGCCCGGCGAGTCCTCGAAGGCTGGCCAATTACCGACGGAGCGGCCGTACACGGCACACTCCTCATTTGTTGCAGAAACACCCCATTGTTCGGCGAGGCGCTTGTAGACGACCGGCAGCAGCTCGCGGTACGGCTTGGCGGGCGTCTGACGCTGCTGCGACGACTCGTGGAAAGCGTGGGCCTCCAGGATTTCATTGCGGCTCAGCGTGCGCCCAACCTTTGCGGTCAACGGCTTCAGAGCCTGGACCATGCCAGTTTCCCAGTCGATGAGTGTGCCGTAGCAGTCGAAGGTCAGGACTTTGAAATCGGTCAGGCGCATGGGAACCTCGCTGGATATACGCGTAGTTCACCCCACCAGGGACGCAATCGGCTGCCGAATACGAGGGCATTCCATCATAGAAATGCTGCTATGCAGCGCCGCACAGCATTACATGCCAAGCTACCTTTTGTCGCTGCGTTCTCGGCAGACAGTCGAAGGCCCGTGGCGGATCGGTAGCTCCTTTCCGTGCACCATACCCGCTACCTAATTTTAGGATTTTTCTTTTTCCCTATGCCGCCTGCGCGCTCGTGTCGCGCGCCCAAAATTGTGAGGAAGCTTTGCGATCGCGATCCCGTTTACAGCGGCCCCTATACAAGTCTGCCCACGGCTGGGTTATTTAATTGCCGGGGCATTCCGATCGGGACAAGGGTTTCAAGACCCGGTTTCATCATCTCTGTCCGCCTCACCCAGCCTTCAAAGCGGCTACTTAAGGGTGAAGGCTTACCAAGAGCATGCTCTGGTATCCGGCAACACCATCTCAATTGCTTACAAACAGCTTACAATTTCACTTACCGCTACGGGTGTAAGCAAATTCGCGCCCGGGTCTGGCTCTATAAATATCTGAATTACATTTAAAAATCTGGAGCGGGCGAAGGGATTCGAACCCTCGACCCCAACCTTGGCAAGGTTGTGCTCTACCCCTGAGCTACGCCCGCGCTCCGTGACGCCCGGCTTCTAGGCGGCTTCAGGGCGCAAGGCAATACCCCAGACTGGCCCGGCAAAACCTCCGCTTGCCCAGGACGGCGTTTCGTGGCTTGTCGCGGATCGTGACCACTACATTTAACACCATAGGCTAATATCAGCCGAGGACGCGCATGGAACTCATCATCGGCCAGAAACCCACCGCTCCGCTCGCGGCAGAGCCCGGCATGGGGCCCGGAGCGGTTACCGACAGCGCCATGATCGTCGACGGCGATCAGGCCAGCTTTATGGCCGACGTGGTCGAGGCGTCGCGACATGTTCCGGTGCTGGTCGATTTCTGGGCAACCTGGTGCGGGCCCTGCAAACAGCTGACACCGACCCTGGAGAAAGTCACGCGCGCGGCGGGCGGCCGGGTCAAGCTGGTCAAGATCGACATCGATAAGAACCGTGGGCTAGTGCAGCAGCTGGTGCAGCTGGGTCTGCCACTGCAGTCGGTGCCCACGGTGGCGGCGTTCTGGCAAGGCCAGATCGCCGATCTGTTCCAAGGCGCCCTGCCGGAGTCCGAGGTCAAGCGCTTCGTCGAGACCCTGCTGAAGCTGGCGGGCGGGGCGATGCCCGCCGCCGACCTGCTTGCCGAGGCGCGCGCAGCGGCCGAGGCCGGTCGACCGGAGGAAGCGGCCGACGTGTTCAGCGCGCTGCTGGAACAGGAGCCAGAAAGCCCGGAAGCCTGGGGCGGCCTCATCCGCACCCTGCTGGCGCTCGGCCAGGACGACCAGGCGCACGCCGCGCTGGCGCAAGTGCCCGAGAAGATCACCGAACATGCCGAGATCACCGGCGCGCGCAGCGCCCTGGAACTGGCGGCCGAAGGCCGCAAAGCCCGCGACCAGCTCGCCACCTTCGAGGCGCGGCTGGCGGCCGACCCCAAGGACAACCAGGCGCGCTATGACCTCGCCACCGCCCTCAACGCGATGGAGCGCCGCGCCGAGGCGGCGGATGCCTTGCTCGACATCGTCAAGCGGGATCGCAACTGGCAGGAGGGGGCCGCACGGCAACAATTGTTGAAATTCTTCGAGGCCTGGGGCTTCGAGGACGAGGCGACAATGACCGCGCGACGCAAGCTTTCGGCGCTGTTGTTCAGCTGACATGATCGCTGTGCCCCGTGCCGTGCACGAGCTGCCGGAAGAGTTCGCGGTGTTCCCGCTGCCCGGAGCCCTGCTGCTGCCGCAGGGGCGGCTGCCGTTGAATATCTTTGAGCCACGCTACCTCGCGATGACCGATGACGCGCTGGCGCACGGCCGGATGTTCGCGATGATCCAGCCGGATAGCGACAAGCCGCGCACCGAGACCGGTCCGGCCCTCTATTCGGTCGGCTGCCTCGGGCGGCTGATTTCGTTCAGCGAAACCGACGATGGACGATATCTGATCACGCTGGCCGGGATCATTCGTTTTCACGTCGCCGAGGAGCTGGCAATGCGGCGCGGGTTCCGGCGCGTGCGGGCGGATTTTTCCGCCTTTCTCGGTGACCTCGCGCTGGACGAGGCGCCGACGCCCGCGTTCGACCGGCTGGCGTTGCTGACCGCGCTGCGCGGCTATTTCGCGCATCGCGGCTTCGAGGCGAACTGGGAGGCGATCAACCAGATGCCGGACGACATGCTGGTGACCACGCTGTGCATGGTCTGCCCGTTCGAGCCGGTGGAGCGGCAGGCGCTGCTGGAGGCGTCGACGCCGGCCGATCGGGCCTATTCGCTGCTGACGCTGCTGCAGATCGATGCGCATGAGCAGCCCACCGACGATCCCGATGTCGCCACCCGCCGGCCACGCGCCAGCTAGCTCATGTGTCATAGCCCGGTGGAAAACCCGTGATGTCAAACGAACCCACTCCCCCCGTGCCGGTCGATCCCCGTCTGCTGGAGATCCTGGTATGCCCCTTGACCAAGGCGCCGCTGACCTACGACGCCGGCCGCAACGAGCTGGTGAGCCGGACCGCGGGCCTGGCTTATCCGATCCGTGACGGCATCCCGATCATGCTGCCCGAGGAGGCCCGCGCGCTGGACGACGAGTGATGCCCACGCCCACCGAAATCCACCTCCGACGCGCCGAAAAGCAGCTCGAGGTGAGGTTCGATGACGGCGCGCACTTTGTATTGCCGGCGGAGTATTTGCGGGTGGAAAGCCCCAGCGCGGAGGTGCAGGGACATGGGCCGGGCCAGCGCAAGACGGTCGCGGGGAGACGCCATGTCGGGATCATGGCGCTGGAGCCGGTGGGACATTATGCGGTACGGATCAGTTTCGACGATCTGCACGATACCGGGATTTTCTCGTGGGACTATCTGCACATGCTGGGCCGCGAATATGAGGCGCGCTGGACGAGCTATCTCGCGGCCCTCGAGGCTGCGGGGGTGAGTCGCGAGCCTTGAGTTCTTTTTCTGAAGAAAAAGAAGCAAAAAGACTTTTATCGATGAAGTTGCTGCCACGAATTCTAAATGGATAAAAGTTTTTTGGTTCTTTTTTTCAAAAAAGAACAACTCTTTTGTTGGTTACCCCAACCACCGCCGCACGTGCTGGCGCACAAAAGCGATATCCTCGGGATTCTGCGCTGGATTGCCGGCACGATGGCCCCAGATGCTCGGAATCGGACAGAGTTCGCCGGTCGCCAGATAGGGCAGTTCGGCCGCGTTGTCGGCCACCCGGAAATACAGATCGGTCTCGCCAGGCATCAGCAGCACTTTGGCGCGGATCGCCCGCAGCGCCACCTCGAGGTCGCCGCCGTAGCTGGGGTGGGCGGCGATATCGCCAGCGTCCCACGTGCGCAGCTGGGCATACAGGTCGGCGGCGGGGCGGCGCGCGAACCGCTCCTCCCAGCCGGTGCGCAGGAAGGTCTCCAGATCGGGCGCCCCCAGTGCTGCCAGATGCAGGCCGGCGCGATAGAAATCCTGGCTGAGGCCCCAGCCGGCATAGATCCGACCGAACGCGCGCAGCGCCGCGTGGGGCTCGGTTGCGAACCGGCCGCCGCCGACATGCTCCGGCGCCGCCTCCAGGGTTGCCATCAGACCGGCCAGGAATACCCGGTTATGCACCGCGGTGCGGGCGCTGCCGCAATTCACCACGATGCGCTCGACGTCATCGGGGAACGCGGCGGCCCAGTGATAGGCCTGCTGCGCGCCCATCGACCAGCCATAGACACAGGCGACCCGGGTGATGCCGAACAGCTCCTCCAGCAGCCGCCGCTGGGCGCGCACATTGTCGAACGAGGTAACCAGAGCGGGGTAGTCCGGCGTGTTGGACGGGCTGGAAGACAGGCCGTTGCCGAACATGTCGGGGATCACGATGAACCAGCGACCGGGGTCGAGCACGCCGTCCGGGCCGATCAGCCACTCCTGGTCGGGGTGCCGCGCGGAATAGCTGGTGGGGTAGACGATCACGTTGTCACGCGCCGGTGACAACGTGCCGTGCGTCTTCCAGCTGAGCGAGGCGTCGGCCAGCAGCTCACCCGATTGCAAGGCGAACGCGCCGAGCGCCAGGCGGCCGGACGCCGTCTCCCAGCTCATGCCTGGCGGAGCAGTCGCCCGAGGAAGGCCACGTGCCAGCGCGCATATCCCGGCTGCACCACCCCCAGCCGATCGCGCACCGCGCGATGGGCGTCGGCCAGACGGTGGAATGGGATCGAGGGATAGAGGTGGTGCTCGGCGTGGTAGCTCATGTTCCACATCAGCACCCGCAGCACGGCGTTGGTGAGCGTCGTGCGGGTGTTGGTGAGACCGTTGGCGTCCTCGCTGCACAGCGTGTGCTCGGTCAGCAGATATAGCCGCAGCAGTGGCTGGGCGAGCAGTTGCGGCAGGATCCACAGCACCAGCGGGGCCCACCAGCCGATCACCAGCATCGCGGCCAGCGACGAAGCGATCATCAGCCCGCACATCCAACGCACGCTGGCGATGATCTTGGCCCGGGATTTCTCGGGGATGTAGGTATACGCAGTCAGATCGCCGCGCCAGCAATCCTTGATCACCCTGGCGCGGGCGCGCCAGAAATTGATTGCCAGCACCCGGGTCGCATAGCTGTCGAGGCTGCTGGGCGGCAGCGGCGTCAGCTCGGGATCGCGTAGCGGGTCCTGGGTGTGGCGATGATGCGCCAGATGAAAGGCGGTATAGAAATGCCAGTTCATCAAAGACGGGCAAGCGGTGAGCCAGCCGACCACCGCGTTGGCGCGCCGGTTGGCGAACGCCGTCTGATGCATGGTCTCGTGCAGCGGCGCGAACAAAGCGACCTGAATGACACCCAGCAGCAGGATCGCGGGCAGGATCAGCCAGGATGTGGCGTGTAGCACGAGCCAACCCGCCGCGATCAGCAGAGCGACGTGCAGCGCGGTCTGCAGACCGCCGATCAGGTCCGAGCGAACCGACAAGGCCCGGACATCCTGACCGGACAAGACGCGTGGGGTGGCAAGATTCATGCGGAAGCCTCGGCCAAAATCCGGCGTTGCAAGATGCAGTGCGCCACATGCTACGCGAACGGACGGGTTTTTCCAGAGCACAATAGGCGCCGTCGGCGGAACGTTCTGAGCGGTTTGTGGTTATACCGATAACCCAACGGGACTCAGTCACATGCTGCTGCTCATCATCATCCTTATTCTGTTGTTCGGCGGCGGTAGCTATTACGGCTCACGCGCCGGATGGGGACGCCACTATTCATATGGCGGCGGGGGGATCGGACTGATCCTGTTGATCGTTCTGATCGTGCTGCTGTTCCGCGGCGTTTAGCGCGGCGGCGGGGCGAGAGCTACTTGTCCGATAAGCCCGAATTGTCGCAACCGTTCGGGCTTATTGGATAAAAGTTCTTTGGTTCTTTCTTTCAAGAAAGAACATTGCTTGCTTGAACGTCGTACGTCACCGGGCGCCCGAGCGTACCATCAGCAAGGCGGCGGCGAGGCTGCCGATGCCTCCCAGGGCGATGATGCCGCCCATCGGCGCTGGCGTGCCGTCGGCGAACCAGCCGACCAAAGCGGGCGTAAACACCCCGGCGCCGTAGTGCAGCGCGCCGACCAAGGCGGAAGCAGCACCAGCTTTGTGCGGGTAGGCGGACAGCGCGCCGGCGACCGAATTGGCGACGATGAAGCCCAACATCGACACGTAGAAGAATAACGGGATCACCAATCCGGCGAGGCCGCCCCAGCCGGTGCGCGAATCGATCGCGAGTGCGATCCCGGCCAGGGCCGCGACCCCGGTGCCGATGCGGAACAGCGTGTCACTGCCGAGGCGCATCACGAGACGGCTGTTGGTGAGGTTGGCGGCCATCATGCCGGTGATGTTGAGGGCGAACAGCAGGCCGTAGGCGCGCGGCGGCACGTGGTAATATTCGATATAGGCGAACGGCGTGCCGGCCAGATAGGCGTAGATGCCGCCGTAGAAGAAGCCGCCGGCGATCGCATAGCCCAGCAGCCGCGAATTGCGCGCCAGAATGACATAGCCGATCAACGCCTCACTGACCCGCTGCGAGGTGCGGCGCTGCGGCGGCAACGTTTCCGGCAGTGCCAGCAGGCTCACCAGCGCCAGCAGCCCGAGCACGACGAGAACCCAGAATATCCCCTGCCACGACCAGAAAGTCAGAATCTGGCCGCCCATGATCGGCCCGACCAAGGGGGCGATGCCCATCACCAGCATCAAGGTCGACAGCATTTGCGCCGATCGCTCGCGGGCATAGAGGTCGCGCACCATGGCACGGGCGAGCACCGGGCCGGCGCAGGCGCCGACCGCTTGCAGCACGCGCCACAGGGTCATCTGCCAGGCGCTGCCGGACAGCGCGCAGCCAGCCGAGCCGACCACGAACAGGACGATGCCGATGGCGATCGGGATGCGCCTTCCATAGCGGTCGCTGATCGGGCCCCACAGCAGCTGGCCCAGGCTGAAGCCGACCAGAAAGCCCGACAAGGTCAGCTGGATCTGGCCGGAGTCGGCATGAAACGCCCGGCCGAGGGCGGGCAACGCCGGCAGATAGATGTCCGTCGAGATCGAGGCGAACGCCATCAGCGCGCTGAGAATGATCAGGAACCGCAGACTGGCGGCGCGGCTGGGGGTGCCGCCGAGCATCGCGAGGGCTTGATCAGACATGACACGAAACTGCCATCTCGTGCTGCACCGCACAAATGCTTCCTGCCCGTGACGGCATTGCGGCGATGTCCTGCGGGCGACCGCGCGGTTGCCCGGCCAACAACGATCTTGCCCGCCGCGACCGGATCATCCACATCACCTGACAGCTGCTGGGGGACCGTTGCATGGCTTCGCTGATACTCACGCTGGTCGGGCCGGATCGTCCAGGGCTGGTCAGCGCCATTTCGGAGCAGGTCGCGGGCCTGGGCGGCAGCTGGCTGGAAAGTCGCATGGCGCATCTGGCCGGCCAGTTCGCCGGCATCGTGCTGGTCAGCCTGCCGGACAAGCAGGTGGCCGCGCTGTCCGCGGCGCTGGCAGCCCCCCGCGACGACGACATGCGCATCACGCTGCACGAGACCAGCGGTGGCCCGCGGCCGATCGCGCAGCAGGCGCTGGCGCTGGAACTGGTATGCCAGGACCGACCGGGCATCATTCGCGACATCACCCGCGTGCTGAGCGCGTCCGACGTCAACATCGAGGAGCTGACCACCAACATCCTGAGCGGCTCGTTTTCCGGCGAGCCGATGTTTCGCGCGCAGGCGCATCTGCGGCTGCCGGCCGGGCTGACCGGCGAGGCATTGCGCGAGCGGCTGGAGCAGCTGGGCAACGACATGATGGTGGATCTGACGCTGAGCGACGCCGCGGGCTGAACCAGGCTCTTGCTGGTGTCACGACATCGGACCTAGCCTGGGCGACGATCCGACCGGCAGCAGGGAGCGCCAGATGGCACAGGCACCGATCTGGCAATGGTCCGCGGTAACCACCGCGGCCGCCATCCGGGCCGGAAAAATCAGTTCGGTCGAGGTGGTCAAGGCGCATCTCGCGCGCATGAAGGCGGCCAATCCGGCGATCAATGCGGTGGTGGTCGAGCTCGGGGCGGACGCGTTGAAGGCCGCCCGCGCGGCCGATCGGGCGCAAGCCAAGGGCGCCGCGTTGGGGCCGCTGCACGGCGTGCCGGTGACCGTGAAGATCAACATCGATCTCGCCGGCCAGGCCAACTCCAATGGCGTGCCGGCGTTTGCCGGTCATATCGCGCCGGGTGACTCGCCGGTGGTCGCGAATTTGAAAAAAGCCGGCGCGGTGATCATCGGCATGACCAACACGCCGGAATTCTCGATGCGCGCCTTCACCGCCAATCCGCTGCATGGGCCGACACTGAATCCGTGGGACCACGCGATCACCTGCGGCGGCTCGTCCGGCGGGGCCGGGGCGTCGATCGCAGCCGGTATCGGCGCGCTGGCGCACGGCAACGACATCGGCGGCTCGCTGCGCTGGCCGGCGTTTTGCAACGGCATCGCCACCATCAAGCCGACCCAGGGACGCATTCCCGCGTTCAACCCGAGCGCCGGCGCGGAGCGGCCGCTGATGGCGCAGTTCATGTCCTCGCAAGGGCCGCTGGCGCGCGAGGTGCGCGACGTCAGGCTCGGATTGCGGGTCATGAGCCAGCGGGACCCGAGGGATCCGTGGTGGGTGCCGGCGCCGTTGCGGGGGCCGAAACTCGCCGCCCCGATCAAGGTCGCGATGGCCAGGATTCCCGCCGACATGCAGACTGACCGGCAGGTGATGGCGCTGTACCGCAAGGCCGCCGACCATTTATCGGATGCCGGCTACCAGGTGCGTGAAATGGAGGTGCCCGATCTCGCGGGCACCTGGAAACTCTGGTGCGACCTGATCATGACCGAGCTGTCGGTGCTGCAGGAGGCGCAGATGCGGGCGGTCGGCAGCGGCGATTTCACCAAGACGCTGGACGGCTTTCTGAAGATGGCGACGGTGCTCGATGGTCCCGCCTACATGAAGGCGATCGCGCAGCGCTCGCGCGTGCTGCGCGACTGGATGACGTTCCTGGAAAGCTGGCCGGTGCTGCTGACGCCGCTGTCGGTGATGCCCACCCCGGCGGCCGACGCCGATCTGGGGGGCGACGCCATGGTGCGAAAAATCTTCTGGAACGACGTCCGGTTCATGTCCGCGATCAACGTGCTGGGGCTGCCCGCCGCGGTCGTGCCGGTCGGGCTGGTGGGCGGCCATCCGGTGGGCGTGCAGCTGATCGCGTCGCGCTACCGTGAGGATCTGTGCCTCGATGCGGCGGCGGCGATCGAGACGCAGGTCGGCATTCTGTGCCAAACGCTGTGGGCGCGCGGCTGACCAGCCCAAGGCAACCCGACAGCGGCCGGGTCGTTACCGCAGGCTGGCCAGCCTCGGGCCAGCAGCGCCACCGCGATCAGGATACCAGGACCCGATGTCCGACCAGGTCAGCCATCGCTGATGGACCAGCACGCGCGCAAGCCGTCGGCGCGTTCGCTCCACGGGCTCGACGGGTTGAACCTGCTGATGGCCGACGTGCGCGACGGCGTCGGGCCGTATCTGGCGGTGTTTCTCAAGGGCGATCAGCATTGGCAGGCCGGCCCGATCGGGATCGCCATGGCGGCCGGCAGCATGGCCGCGGCGCTGTGCCAGATCCCCGCCGGACTGCTGGTCGACAGCCTGCGGATCAAGCGCGCCATGGTGGCGATCGCCGGCCTGTTGGTGGCCGCGGGATGCCTGCTGATCGCGGTGCGGCCGGACCTGCCGACGGTGATCGGCGCGCAGGTGATGCTCGGCGCCGCGTCCGCGGTGATTCCGCCGGCGCTGGCCGCCCTCAGCCTCGGGCTGGTCGGACGGCGCATGCTGCCGGCGCGGATCAGTCGCAACGAGGGCTTCAATCATGCCGGCAATTTTCTGGCCGCCGGATTGGCGGGCACGCTCGGCCAGTTCATCGGCTATCGCTGGATTTTCTACCTGGTCTGCGGCTTTGCGCTGGCCAGCGCCGTGGTGATCACCCTGATCAATCCGCGCGAGGTCGATGACGACCTGGCGCGCGGTTCGGAGGACGCGAAGGACGCCGAGGGACGCGCGGTGGCCATGCCGATCGGGGCGGTGCTCGGACGGCGCAACCTGCGGATCTTCCTGATCGCCGTCGTGCTGTTTCATTTCGGCAATGCGGCCATGCTGCCGCTGGCCGGGCAGATGCTGGCACAGACCCACCCGGGCGAGGACGCGATGGCGCTGAGTGCCTGCATCATCGCGGCCCAACTGGTGATGGTCGGCGTCGCCTGGATGGTGGGACGGGCGATGCAGGCGGGGATCGGTCGGAAAACCATCTTCCTGGTGGCGCTCGCGGTGCTGCCGGTGCGCGGGGTGCTGTTTACCCTCACCACCAGTCCGGTGGGCATCGTCGGCATTCAATTGCTGGACGGGGTGGCCGCCGGGATCTTCGGGGTGATTTCGGTGATCATCGCATCCGATTTGATGCGGGGCACCGGGCGGTTCAATCTGGCACAGGGGCTGACGTCCCTGGCCGTCGGCATCGGCGCCGGTCTCAGCAATCTGGTATCGGGGTATATCGTGCAGGCGTTCGGCTATCACGCGGGCTTCCTGTCGCTGGCCGCGATCGCACTGTGCGCCTTGCTCTTCTTTGCCGGCTGGATGCCCGAGACCGGCGACGGTCCGGACACCAAGGGCGATCACGCCGATCTGACCGCGCCGGCGCCGGCGGCCGTCTGAGGTGGCAGGCGCGTCGACCGGCGATCTGCTGACCTGGCTGATCGCGTTGCTGTCGACCGCGGGGGTCATCCTGCGGCCTTGGCGGGTGCCCGAGGCGGTTTGGGCGGTGGCCGGCGCGACCGCGCTGGTGGTGCTCGGGCTGCTGCCGGTTCGGTCAGCATTGCTGGCGGTCGGCAAAGGCACCGACGTGTATCTGTTCCTGATCGGCATGATGCTGCTGTCCGAGGCCGCGCGGCGCGAGGGACTGTTCGATCATGTCGCGGCCCGTGCCGCGAGGTGGGCGGCCGGCTCCGCCCCGCGCTTGTTTTCGTTGATCTACAGTGTCGGCGTCGTGGTCACGATATTCCTGTCCAACGACGCGACCGCCGTGGTGCTGACCCCCGCTGTCTATGCCGCCGCCCGCGCGGCGAAGGCCGAGCCGCTGCCCTATCTGCTGATCTGTGCGACCGTCGCCAATACCGCGAGCTTCGTGCTGCCGATTTCCAATCCGGCGAACCTGGTGCTGTTCGCGGATCACATGCCGCCGCTGGGGCAATGGCTGGCCCGCTTCGCGGTGCCGTCGCTGCTGTCGATCACCGCGACGTACCTCGTGCTGCGCTGGCTCGAGGCCACCGGCCTGCGACGCCCGATCGCCCGCGACATCGCTGTGCCCGCGCTGTCCCGTGCCGGCATCCTGACCGCGGGCGGCATCGGGGCCACCGCGATCGTGCTGCTGGGGGCCTCCGCGCTGGATGCGCGGCTGGGCCTGCCGACGCTGCTGGCCGGCCTAGTCACCGCGGTCGCCGTGCTGTGGCTGAAACGCGAGGCCCCGTGGCCGATGGCCAGGGGCGTGTCCTGGGCGGTGCTGCCGCTGGTCGGCGGCTTGTTCGTGCTGGTGGAAAGCCTCGATCGCAGCGGGGTGACCCATGCCCTGAGCGAGATGCTGCGGCAGGCGACTGCGCGCTCGGTGAGCGGCACGGCGGCGGGCGCCGGGATCATCGTGGGGCTGGCCACCGACCTGCTGAACAACCTGCCGGCCGGGCTGATCGCCGCGTCCGCGGTCGCCACCGCGCATCCGCCCGACACGGTCACCAACGCCATTCTGATCGGCGTGGATCTTGGACCCAATTTGTCAGTGACCGGCTCGCTGGCCACCATCCTGTGGCTGGCTGCGATCCGCCGGGAGGGGGAAAATGTCAGCGCCTGGCGGTTCTTCAAGCTGGGCGCGTTGGTGATGCCGCCGGCACTCGTGCTGGCGCTCGGTGGCGTCGCGCTGGCCGGCTGGATGGGGCTATAGCGCGAGCTGTCGGCCGATCTCGATGAAGCTGCCGGCCGGCACCGCGAACGAGTCGGGCGCGCGCGCCGCGTTGCGATACATCAGGCCGAACAGCGCGCGCTGCCAGCCGGGCATTCGGGGCTTGGCCGAACTGGGCACCACCGAATCCCGCGCGCTGAAATAGATCGCCTCCCGCAGATCGACCGGGCAACCCAGCGCCTTGGCATCGGCCAGCGCGGTGACCAGGTTCGGCACCTCGATGAAGCCGAACTGGGCAGTCGCGTGCCAGATGCCGTGGCCGACCGCCTCGATTGTCATGCGATCGGTGGCGCGCACCCGGGGGGTGTTGGCGAATTTGATCGTCAGGCTGACCACCGCGACCGGCAACGCCTTCATCTGCTCGACATGGCGGATCAGCAATGGCGGGATGGCGGTGTCGCCGCGGCTGAGGAACACCGCGGTGCCCGGCACGCGCGGGACGTGGCCGCTGTCCAGATCGGCGAGGAACGCGGTGACGCTGTGCGGCTGGCCGGCGAAGGATTGGCGGATCGCTTGCACGCCGCGATGCCAGACGCGCATCAGCCCGAAGATCAGCAGACCCATCAGCAGAGGGATCCAGCCGCCGTCGACGATCTTGAGCAGGTTGGCGGCGAAGAAGCCGAGATCGATCGCCAGGAACGCGCCGCTGACCGCAAGGGCCACAGGAGTTGCCCAGCGCCAGACGTCGCGCATCGCGTTGAAGAGCAGGGCGGTGGTGAGCACCATGGTGGTCGACACGGCCATGCCGTAGGCGCCGGCCAGCCGGTCCGAACTGCCGAAGCCGGCGGCGAGCGCCAGCGTGCCGCACATCATCGCCCAGTTCACGAATGGCACATAGATCTGACCATGCTCATCGGGCGATGTCTGGCGAATGCGCAGGCCCGGGAGCCAGCCGAGCTGGATGGCCTGGCGGGTGAGCGAGAACGCGCCGGTGATGATCGCCTGGCTGGCGATGATGGTGGCGCAGGTCGCCAGCACCACCAGCGGGATCACCGCCCATGGCGGTGCCAGCAGGAAGAAGGGATTGCCCGATGCGTCCGGGTGGTCCAGCAGGACCGCGGTCTGTCCGGCATAGCACAGCAGCAAGGCCGGCAGGACGATGCCATACCAGGACAGGCGGATCGGCGCGCGGCCGACATGGCCCATGTCGGCATACAGCGCCTCGCCGCCGGTGATCGCCAGGAACACGCCGCCCAGCACGAGGAAGCTGCGCCAGCCATGGCGCAGCAGAAACGCGATGGCGCGCGTGGGGTCCAGCGCGACGGCGACGCCGGGGTGGCGGAGCAGCCCGATGCCGCCGAGTACCGCGATCGTGATGAACCACAGCAGCATGATCGGCCCGAACACGCGGCCGATCACGGTGGTGCCCTTGGTCTGGACGGCGAACAGGGCGAACAGGATGACGATCGCGGCGGGGAGCACGTAGGGCTTCAGCGCGGCGGTTGCCACATTGACGCCCTCCAGCGCGCTGAGCACGGAAATCGCCGGGGTGATGATGCCGTCACCATAGATCAGTGCCGCACCAAACAGGCCGAACACGACGAGAGCAGCACCGCCACGACCGGCGCCGCCGGTGACCAGCGACATCAAGGCGAGAATGCCACCTTCGCCGTGATTGTCCGCGCGCATCACCAGCACGCAGTATTTCAGCGACACGGTGATCAGCAGCGCCCACACCACCAGCGACAGAAGGCCGATCGCGTCGCGCGCCGAAGGGTGGCCGCCGACGACCCCGACGATCGTTTGATAGGTGTAGAGCGGGCTGGTGCCGAGGTCGCCGAACACCACCCCGAGGGCGGTCAGGCCGGCGCTCAGCAGGCCATGGCGGCGCTCCGGGCGATGACCACCTGCCGGGTCCGCGGGCTGATCCATGCTGTTCTCCCGCGCGGGCTGGTCATGGGGTCGTCGGCGAGGGGTCGCGTCCCAGGCCGACCTGGGGCGACGACGAGCGACCAAACCCCGGATGGGCCGTGAGATAGTCGAGACAGGTGTTCAGGATCGGCGCGCAATAGGCGTCCGGCGAGAGCATGGCGTTCTTCTCGCCGGAATAGAGAATGCGTACCACCCGACGGTGCTCCAGGCTGAAGGTCGCATGACAATATCCGCTGTTCGACAGGCCGAGGCCGCCGACGATCGGAACCGTATAACTCATCGAGCTGGTCGACGTCGCGTAGTAGGTAAATATATCCGTGGCGCCGAGGCTGACATGCTGATCGGGCACACCGAGGCATGACTGCAGATCAGTCTCGTCGAGGCCGATCAGGTCCGACTTGGCGCGTTCGGCGGTGCGTGAATCCGCAAGCGAGCAGCTTGCCAGCATGAGCACAGCCAACAAGGCGGCCGGACAGCGGCCGTTAGCGAACAACGGATATGACATGCCCGGAACTTGCCGCGCGCATATGGGATTTCAAGGCTGCCGGCCGATCGTTCCGCAGCCGCGCGCCAGGGGGCCTGGCGGCAAGATGGTATGCCGGAAAATGTTACCGTCCTCTCGATCGGAATCGATACCGAACCCGATACGGGCCGGATATGCTGCATTGCACACGGTGCAGCATCACATAATCCGCTGACCGGCGGCTTGCGGCAGCACCATCCGTACGGTTGTAGACCAGGAGCGGGATGATGGGATTTTACCGGATCAGGCTATTGGACAAGCATGGCCGCCTCACGCACAGCTCACTGTTCACCTGTCAGAGCGATGAGAGCGCGTGTGCCCTCGCCAGCACCATGCTGGAGGCCGGCGCGCGCGCGGATGTGTGGCTGGATCGCCGGAAGATCGGGTCAGTCGGCGCTTGGCAGCCCTCGCCGCTCACGGCCTGTGCGACCGATCGGAACGACGTCATGACATATCGACCGCCATCGCGGGCTGATCTGCCACGGCGTGACATGGCGGGACGGAGCATACCTCACCCAGCGGCGGACGGGTTTCGTGACCAGCCCCGTCATGCACGACCCCGCGTTGACGCAGCAGCGTGCGCAGCCGCTGGATGACCGGAAAAACCTCCTGATTGCGGTCCTCCCCCTGGTCGTCATGGGCCGCCTGCTCGGCTTCGACGATCAGGCGATCCTCCTTGAAGATGCGCTCGGTGAACCACACCAGCAGTGGCCACAGCGCGTCCAGAAGCACCGGAATTCTCGGCCGCCGGACGGACAATAATCCAAAGCTCCGGCAACGCCGTTGCGCGCGATCGAGCGGCACATAGACGATCCAGAGATCCATCACCGGCGGATCGCCCGCGGTTTGAATGCGCAGCGTTTGATACGGATATTCGGTGCGGATGGTCATCACGTCACGATCGGCGTCCGCAACAAGGGTGGTGCGGCGCTGGCCGAAGATCGCCGCCTCGCCGATCGGCTGGCGGCCCCCCGTGCGGGCAAAGGTGTAGCGCGCCTCCACCCAGGTGTCACCACCATCCTGGCCGAGAAAGCGCGGCCGCATGCTGCCCATCTGTTTGCGGTGCAGGAACTGATGGTTCATGTCCATCAAGTTTTCGTGCATGAAGCTGTAATGGCAGGCGATCTCACGGCCGAAGCGGCGGGTTTTGTAGCTGGCATCAGCACTCAATCCGAAGTCAGGCATGGGAACTTCGCTGCTGAGCCGAGGATCGCCGGGAAACACCATGATCAGCCCGTTGATCTCGCGACACGGATAGGCGCGCACCCCATTCGGCAACTTGTCCTTGCCGAGATACGGCACCTCGATGCATCGGCCTGAGCTGTCATAGGCCCAACCGTGATAGCCGCAGCGAATGACGCAGCCATCCACCGTGCCTTGATGCAGCGGCACCTGGCGGTGGGCGCAGCGATCGGCCAGCGCGAAGATGTCGCCCTGCTTTGGTCTGACGAGGATGATCGGATCGCCGGCGAAACGGGCGGCAAAGGCGTGGCCAGGCTTGACCTCGTGCGACCAGGCCAGCGGATACCAGTGATCCGGATCGGCATCGACCTTGCGCAGATCATGCATGCGTGAGTTCACCTTCAGGTCTGTGGTCGCAGCGTGTCATGAGGCAGGAGATATCCAGAAAGTCTGAAGGAAGAATCTTCTTTTTCTGAAGAAAAAGAAGCAAAAAGACTTTTGTCTATTAAGGTCGATCGGCGGCCACCGCCGGACACCAATAGCCAAAAGTTCTTTGGTTCTTTCTTTCGAGGAAGAACGACTCTTTCTTATGCCTTCGGGCCAGGAAATGCACGTGACCGACCATCACATTCCGACGAGCGGGATGACGTCCGATAGGCGACGCCATCCCGCTTCGCCGACTAAGCGAACAGCGTCATCAAGGTGCGATTGAAGGCGGGAATGTCATCGGGATTGCGGGAGGTGACGAGGCGACCGTCGACCACCACCTCCTGGTCGACCCAGTCGGCGCCGGCGTTGGCGAGATCGGTCTTCAATGACGGCCAGGACGTCATCTTCTTGCCCTTGACGCCACCAGCCTCGATCAACGTCCAAGGTCCATGACAAATGGCCGCGATCGGCTTGTCAGCCTGGATGAATTGTTTGACGAACGCGACCGCTTTGGGATCCATCCGCAGCGCGTCCGGGTTGGCGACGCCGCCCGGGAGCAGCAAGCCATCGAACTGACCGGCGTCGACCGAGGATAGATCGGCCTCAACCGCGACCGTGTCAGCTTTATCCTGATGGTTGTAGCCCTGGATGTTCCCGTGTTTCAGCGAGACCACCGTGGTCCGGGCGCCGGCATCGCGCAAAGCCTGCACGGGTTTGGCCAGCTCGACATACTCGAACCCGTCCGTCGCCAGCACCGCGATTCTGCGATTCTTCAATTGATCAGGCATGTTTTGCCTCCTTTCGCTGCGTTGGACCCGCGACCTGCCATATCATCAGCAGCCCGGGTCTGCTCGCATCGACAACCGACCCGAACGCCAGGGGTTCCACCCCAGGACGCCTGGTCGCGTCCTCGGTCAGGAATACAAGACGGTGTGAAGGGTGATCGCGAGATACGCCAGGATTGGAAACACCATTTGCGTCGGTCTGAAGCTTTTCAGGAAGGTGGGCGCGCGACCGCGATCAGCAGACTTGGGGTCCACCACGCCTACACTGATGAAGCCCACGATCAGCGCGATCAGCGACAGCAAAGGCCATGGTGCCATCAGCGCCGCCAAGGCCAGGAAAAACAGCCACAGCATGACAGCAAGTTCAGGCAGCTTGGCAGGATTCGGAAGCTGAAAACTCAAGCCGCGTCGCACGCCTGCAAAAAACGCCAGCAGTGCAGCCCCCCAAATGATGGTGATATGCACGATCCAATGCGCATCAAAAGTCCAGGCGATCACGGCACCTATCAGCGGCGGCACGACGGCCAGACTACCCAGAACCAGGCCGGGCAGCGGAATGTTACGGGGCCCTTCAACATACATGACGGCCGACCTCGTGCTCCGAAAAATAATGATGAAAAGGGCAGTTCACGCGGCAGTATCACTGACACGACACAGGCGGAATCGACCGCCTGGAACACGTCACCGCAATTCCAGCCGACGCCGTGGTAACCAAATAACGCCCACCGCTTCGACCGGTTCCCAAGTGCGTGGAAACCGGTCATGTGATACTTGGCGATCAGGCGGCGATCGCGGTCGACTTCGCGTCGCTATGCAGATCGAGCTGGACCGGGCCGGTGGATTTCAGCACCGTGCTGGCACGTTGCATCTCGGTAACCGAGCCGTGTCCCACCAGCACGAACTTGTCAGCCTTCAGGGCCTGTTCATAGTCGAGCACCGAGTTATGCGGGATGCCGATGCTGTACAGGGCAGCGCCCAACGCGCCGAGACCGCCGACCACCACGGCCCCTTCGACCGCGCCACTCAGCGCCGTGAACACAAATCCCGCGAGGTGGCCCAGCACCATGACTGGTCCAACCACTGGGATCGTCAGCATCAGGCCGCCGAACAGCAAGCCCCAGAGGCCGCCCCAGTAGGCGCCCCGGGTCCCCCAGAACCGCACCCGGTCGCCGGCGCTGTAGAAGCCGATCACGTCTTCCTCGGTATGGTAGCCTTTGCCGATGATACTGAAATGCTTCATGTCCAAGCCGTCCTCCGCAATCTTGCGGACCGCGGTTTCGGCATCCTTATGGTTGGCATAAACTGCCACGATGGCGTCAGTTTGAGGCATGAGAATTCTCCTGATGAGACGCAGTGGCATGGCCCGCCGGCACAGCGCGTCGCGGAATTGCCTTGGCAACGCCGCGACCACGCACTGCTGGCGTTCGAACGCCGGCCTGAGTGAAGGTGGGTCCGATGACGTGACGACGGGCGAACTGTTCGCGCATTCACATCATGCGTTGCCGCATGGAACCAATCGGCACGGTCGGAGGCGACCGGCGATCAGATGACCGGCAGCAACTGCCCTGCCATGGCCTTCACGCACGCCGCGACATGCGTGAGCGCCACGCGAATACGCGGGGTGTGCCGGTTGTCGCGATGCACCACCAGCCAGATGCCCGCGATGGGCACCGGTGGGCTGGAGAGGCGGATCAGCCCAGGCACATGGTCAGCCCGGAACCGTGCGAGACAGGCAAGGCCGCCGCCATGCGCCGCCGCCGCGACCGCGGCCTCATGGCTGCCGGTCTGCAGCGATACACGAGCGTGCGGCAGCTGATTGGCCAGCCAGCCGATCTGTCCGGTGTCCTGAATATCGGCCGTCTGGCAGATCACATGGTGGCCCGCGCCGCCGTCGGTGAAGTCCGGTTCGGCGTGGCGGGCGAGATAGCTGGGCGAGCCATAGAGTGCAAAGGCGATGCTGCCAATCCGTCGGACGACGAGTTCGTGCTGCTCGGGCTGCTGGAGGCAGACGGATATGTCCGCCTCGCGCATGGGCAGGCTGAGCTCGCCCGGATGAGGCAGCAGCTCCACCACGATGTCGGGGTGCGCGATGTGCAATGTGGCAAGTCCGGGGGCCAGAATCAGGGCCGCGATGGTCTCGGCACAGCTCACGCGCACGATCCCCGCCAGACGCAGATCGCGGCCGCCAACATCGCGCTCCAACGCGGTGGCCGCGGCCTCCAGGCGCTCCGCGTGCACCCGCACCCCGATCCCGGCTTGCGTCGGCACGTAGCCGTCCGGCGTGCGGTCGAGCAGGCGAACGCCCAGCCCCGCCTCCAGCGAGGTCAGTCGCCGCCCGACCGTGGATTGCGCCACATGCAGATCCTTCGCGGCGGCGGATAGGCTGCCATGCCGCGCCACCGCCAGAAAGAAACGCAGATCATCCCAGTCAAGCATCGCGGCGGCACTGGGCCGCCGTCAGTCCCCGCAGCATGTGGCATGGGCCGATCGTTTGCTGGCCCTGTTGACTTCGGGGGCCAGATCGATCGCCGGGTTAGTCGTGAAAAAGCCTGACGGCATCAGCTTGAAACCGCACGTGATCACCGGCTGTACCGGAAAATCCTCGGGCCGCGGCATGTGGTGCAACCCGAACACATGCCACAGGACAATGTCCGCATTGGCGATCGGCCGGTTCGCCTTCACCATGTCGGCAACGCCGCCGGCACCGGTCGAGTGGTTCATGTATTCGCCGGCCGGATAGCGTTCCTCCGGATCATAGGCCGTGACCCAGAGCTGATTGCGCATGAAGCTCGCGCGCACCCCGGAGGGAGAGTCCGGCTTGACGAACTGGGTGAGCGAATGCGCGGGCTCCAGCTTGTAGGCCACCGGCCGACCGACCGCGTTCAGCGAGCCGGCATTGATCACCTTCCAATAGCGCTGCGTCGCCTGGTCGGCCTTGCGGCCGCCGGCGGCCTCGGTTTCCAGCAATGTTTCGCGGACGTAGAAGGCATTGCCGTGCGGGTTGGCACTGTCCTCCTCGACCAGGGTATCGCATTCGACCACGCTGTTCAGCGGCCCATCGACAGCCATGTCAAGGCGGGCGCAGAACGCGTGCTGGTGGATCTGCCCTTCCACGCCCGGTGCCACTTCGGCACCGTATTTCGACGGCTGTCCCGGCAGGCAGCCCACCGTGTTGATGATCCCCGTCGCCTTCATCTCGAACTCGATCGCGCCATCCTGCTTGAAATACCAATAGGAGGCATATTCATAGTTGCCGACCGTGCAGATGAACGAGATCACCAGCTTGCGGCCGCGGCGAACCTCGGTGCGCTCAGTGCGGAAATCCCAGTGCTTCCACAGCACGCCGCTATCTTCCTCATGAATGCAGATGGCGTTCTCGATGCACACGGTCTCGCCGCCCATGGTATTGAGCTCGGCGTCGAGATAGGCAATGTGGCCGAGACAGTCGCAACCGAGCTTCAGCGAGTTAGCGAGTTTGCCCAGGCCGTATTCGCCGATGTCGAACACGTTCTTGCGATAATGCGCCTTGTCCGGCGAGCCGTATGGCACGACCATCTCCACCAGGGACGCGCGGTTCACCACCGGACGACCGGCATAGCTGATCTGGTGCAGCGTGATGCCTTCGCGCGCGTTATAGCCGATCACCAGCGACCATTGGTCCCATATCAGTTGGTGGCCATCGAGCACGAAGCTGGGCCCGTCCGGCTGAACCACATCGAGGGGTTTCAGCGGTGCCCTGAAGCTATCGCGGAACTGCGCCTCGTAATTCACCTCGGCGGGCGGGATCGGCACATCGGTGCCGTAATCATCGACGCGGATCAGTTTGCCCGCCTTGATGTCGACCACGCCGTTCAGCCCTTCGATCGGATGCGCGTAGAGATTGTCGAACGGCCGGCTGCGCTGCCAGCAGAAGGTGTGGGCGATATGGCGCCCCTCCTCGTCCGGCAGGCCCCAGTTGCCGGCCGACCAGGGATCGACGCACACCAGCGACATGTCGGTGATGCCCCGCTTGCGGCAGGCGGCGATGAAATCCGGATCGCTGACCACCGCCTGCTCGATGGCGATGAACTGCTCGGGCTGGATCATGGCGCGCGCACCGGCCACGAACCGTTCTGTCAGCACCTGACTGGCATCCAGTGAGAGGGTCAGACGCCATACCCCCGCCTCGTCGGTGCGAAACACATTGGCCCGGGCCGCCCGCGGAAATGGCTGTCCCCCAGTCCAACTGGCAAGGAACGCCTTGTCCGGCTCCATCAGCTCGATCGTCTCGAATAGGATGGCGTCACCGTAGGTGGCCTTGAACACCGCGATGGCGGTGCGCAGCTCGGCGGCCGTCAGCGGCTGCAGCGGATGGGTCACGGCGGACCGGGTGCCGATGGCGAGGGGGCTGTGATCGTTCACAATTGTCACTTTCCAAAAAGCGCCGATTGCGCTGCGGCTCGTCGTGCCACAGCATGTTCATCGAAACCCGATACCAAGGGAAGCAAAACACTGTCGGCCGCCACTGGCATGGGTCGGACGATATTGTCGTTTGGGTGCGGCGTTGTTAGCGTACGCGACATCGAACGAACAGAAGGGAAACATGATGGCTCATCAAGGTCGTGCGATCACGCGGCGGCAATTGTTCGCGGCGTCGGCGGTGGCCGGCCTGGCCCCGGGCCTGATGACGCTGGAACAGGCACGCGCGCAGGGCGTGGCGCCAAAGCGTGGCGGCACGCTGACCACGATCCTGACACCTGAACCGCCGATCCTGATCCTGGGCGTCAACAACCAGGGACCGACTCTGCTGGTGGGCGGAAAGATCTATCAGAGCCTGCTGAAATTCTCGCCGAAGCTCGACGCGCTTCCCGAGCTGGCCAAGAGCTGGTCGCTGTCGGACGACAAGCTCACCTATACATTCCATCTGCAGAGCAATGTAAAATTCCACGACGGCACGCCGATGACCGCGGACGACGTGATCTTCTCGATCGTGAAGTTCAACTCCGAGCTGGCGCCACGCGCGCGGGCGATCTTCCAAAAGATCAAGTCTGCTACCGCGCCCGATCCCAGCACCGTGGTGCTGACGCTCGATGCGCCGTTCCAGCCGTTCCTGCTGATGTTCGACGTGACGGCATGCCCGATCGTGCCGAAACATATCTATGACGGCACGGATTATCGCACCAATCCCGCCAACCAGACGCCGATCGGCACCGGTCCGTTCAAGTTCGCCGAATGGAAGCGCGGCGACTTCATCCGTCTGCAGCGCTTCGCCGATTACTGGAAGCCTGGGCAACCATATCTCGACGAGATCATCTATCGCATCATCCCCGACAGTCAGAGCCGCGCGCTCGCGGTGCAGACCGGCCAGGTGATGATGGCGCAGGAGAGCGACATCGAGCCGTTCGATGTGCCGCGGATGGAAAAGCTGCCGACACTGAACGTGACCACCGAGGGTTGGGAGTATTTCTCGCCGGTCTGCTGGATCGAGATCAACAACCGGGTCAAGCCTTTGAACGATGCCCGGGTGCGCGAGGCGATCAGTCTGGCGCTGGATCGGGACTTCATCACCAAGCGGCTGTGGTTCGGCCTGAACAAGCCGGCACGCGGCCCGGTCGCGTCCACCACCCGGTTTTTCGACACCACGCTGCCGCCACTGGGCCATGATCCGAAACGCGCGATGGCGCTGCTCGACGAGGCCGGCCTGAAACCGGGCGCCAATGGGGTACGCTTCACCATGAAACATCTGGTGCTGCCATATGGCGATGTGTGGGCGCGGCTCGCGGAATATATCCGCAGCGCGCTGAAGCCGATCGGCATCGAGGTGGTGCTGGAATCGACTGACGCCGGCGGCTGGGCGCAGCGCATCGGCGCCTGGGATTACGAGACCAGCGTGAACTTCGTCTATCAGTTCGGCGATCCGACATTGGGTGTCGAGCGCACCTATGTCTCCAGCAACATCCAGAAGATCACTTTCACCAACACCGGTGGCTATGCCAATCCCGAGGTGGACAAGCTGTTCGCCGAGGCCCGCACGGCCGCCGATCCGGCAGCGCGGCAGACCGCCTTCACCGCCGTCCAGAAACTTCTGGTGAAGGAGATACCGCAAGTCTGGATCATGGAAATGGCGTTTCCGACGATTTCGCAGAAGAAGCTGCATAACGTGGTGGAGCTGGGCACCGGCACGCATGCGAGCTTCGACGATGTGTTCATCAGCTGAGATGGGCCGGCGGTGAATTTGGCACGGCTGCTGCGGTTTCTGCTGCAGCGGCTGGTCAAGGCGGTGGTGGTGATCTTCGCCATCACCGTGACCTGCTTCCTGCTGATCCACGCGGCTCCCGGCGACCCCGCCAGCGTGATGGCCGGCGAGTCCGGCGCCGCGGACGCACAATATATCGCACAGCTTCGCCACCAGTTTGGCCTCGATCAGCCTCTGTCCACGCAGCTGTGGCTCTACGTGAAAGACGTCGCACAGCTGGATCTCGGTTTTTCACATCGCCAGCAGCAGCCGGTGCTGACCCTGATCCTCGACCGACTTCCGGCCACTTTGCTGCTCACCATGACGGCCTTTCTGTTCGCGATCTGCAGCGGCGTGCTGCTCGGCGCCATGGCGGCGCGGCGTGTGGGTCGCGTGTCGGACAGCGTGATCACGGTGTTGGCACTCGGTTTCTACGCGACGCCGATTTTCTGGGTGGGGCTGATGCTGGTGCTGGTGTTCAGCGTGTGGCTCGACTGGCTGCCCAGCTTCGGCATGATGACGGTGGGCGCCGACCTGCACGGCGTGGCGATGCTGGAAGACCGCGCCCAATACCTGGTGCTCCCCGCGCTGACCCTTGGGCTGTTCTATACCGCTGTGTATGCGCGGCTCACCCGCGCCTCGATGCTGGACGTGGCCGATCAGGATTTCGTGCGCACCGCACGCGCCAAGGGCGTGCCTGAGGGGCGCATCCTGCGTCGCCATATTTTGCGCAATGCGCTACTGCCGGTGATCACCTTCGCCGGCATCCAGGCCGGCCAGCTGATCGGCGGTTCGATCCTGGTGGAGACGGTGTTCGCCTGGCCCGGGATCGGCCGGCTCGCGTTCGATGCGCTGCTGGCGCGCGACTATCCCGTGCTGCTCGGGGTGTTTCTGTGCACCTCGGTGTTGGTGATCGCCTTTAACCTGATCACCGATCTTCTGTATGTCGTCATCGACCCACGCGTGGAGGCGGCATGAGGTCGTTCGCGCGCGGCTTCCTGCGCAATCGCGGTGCCGTGGTCGGACTGGTGATTCTGGTGCTGGTGTTCGCGCTGGCCGCCCTGGCGCCGGTGTTTTTCCCGTTCTCGCCGTGGGACATGCAAGGCAGCCCGTTCGATCCGCCGGGGGAGGAAGGCTTTTTGCTCGGCACCGACAGCCTCGGCCGCGACGTGGCCGCCGGCATCGCCTACGGCGCGCACGTGTCATTGCTCATCGGCGGCGTTTCCACGCTGGTGGCGCTGCTGCTCGGCGTGACGCTCGGCGCGGTCGCGGGTTATGCCGGCGGCCTCATCGACGACCTGATCATGCGGATCACCGAATTCTTCCAGACCGTGCCGAGCTTCGTGCTGGCGGTGGTGCTGGTGGCGATCTTCACGCCCAGCATCCAGTCCATCGTGGCGGCCATCGCCATCGTGTCCTGGCCGCCGGTGACGCGCGTGGTGCGCGCCGAGTTCCTGTCGCTGCGCTCGCGCGAGTTTGTGCAGGCGGCGGAAATTCTGGGGCGATCCCGGTTCGCCATCATCTTCCGCGAGATCCTGCCCAACGCGCTGTCACCGATCATCGTACTGGCCAGCTTGATGGTGGCCAGCGCCATCCTGCTGGAATCCGCCTTGTCATTCCTCGGGCTCGGCGACCCCAATCTGATGTCGTGGGGCTTCATGATCGGCGCCGGGCGGAGCGTGATCCGGCTGGCCTGGTGGATGAGCGCGTTTCCTGGCCTGGCGATCTTCCTCACCGTGCTGGCGCTCAATCTGGTCGGCGAGGGGTTGAACGACGCGCTCAATCCGCGTCTTGCGAACCGGCGGGGCGGTGGCCATTGAGCCTGCTTCGGGTCGAGAATCTGACGGTGGCATTGCCCGACGGCGGCGACCGCGCGCATGCGGTCAGTGATGTCAGCTTCACCCTGGAAAAAGGCAAGATCCTGTGCGTGGTGGGTGAGAGCGGCTCGGGAAAATCCGTTGCCGCGTCGGCCATCATGGGGCTGTTGCCGCAGGCTTTGCCGGTGCGCGCCGGGCATATCAATTTCGAGGGTGCTGACCTGCTCCGGGCCGATGCCCAGACGATGCGCAGGCTGCGGGGCTTGCGCATCGGTATGATCTTCCAGGAACCAATGACCGCGCTCAACCCACTGATGCGGGTCGGCGCACAAATCGCCGAGGTGCTACAGGTGCACGGACGACCGTCAGCGGGAGTGGTCCAGAACCTGCTCGAACAGGTTGGCCTGCCCGATCCACCGCGGCTGGCGCGGGCCTATCCGCATATGCTCTCCGGCGGCCAGCGGCAACGCGTGATGATCGCCATGGCGCTCGCGCTGGAACCGGCGATTTTGATCGCCGACGAGCCGACGACGGCGCTCGATGTCACCACCCAGGCACAGATCCTGACGCTGATCCGCGACATCCAGCGGCGCCGCGGCATGGGCGTGTTGTTCATCACCCATGATTTCGGTGTGGTCGCGGACATCGCCGACGAGGTCGCGGTCATGCAGCGCGGCCGGATCGTCGAGTCGGGCACGGCGGCCGATATTCTCAATGCGCCGGTGCATCCTTACACGCGCGCGTTGATCGCCGCCGTGCCGCATGGGCCAGCCGAGGCCCGGCCTGAACCAACGGGGGACATCGTTCTGCAGCTCGCCGGCGTACGAAAAACCTATTCCAGCGGTGGCCTGTTCGGCGGCCGCCGGCGGGTCACCGCGGTTGCCGACGCGGCGCTCGAGATCCGCCGCGGCGAGACTCTGGGGCTGGTCGGCGAGAGCGGCTCGGGCAAATCCACTTTGGCGCGTTGCATCGTGCGGCTGGTGGTGCCGGAAGCCGGCAGTATCCGCTTTGCCGGCACCGATCTGCGACCCTTGTCGCGCGGCGCCTGGAAGCCGTATCGCAAACGCATCCAGATGGTGTTCCAGGACCCGTTCGCCTCGCTCAACCCACGTCGGACGGTCGGGGATATTCTTTCCGAAGGCCCGATCGCCCATGGCCTGAAACGCAGCGAGGCCATCGCACAAAGCCGCGATCTGCTGGCGCTGGTGAAGCTGGATGACGGCGCGATGCGGCGCTACCCGCACGAATTCAGCGGCGGTCAGCGCCAGCGCATCGGCATCGCCCGCGCGCTGGCGATGCGGCCGGAACTGCTCATTGCCGATGAGCCGGTCTCGGCGCTCGACGTGTCGGTGCAGGCACAGATCCTGGGGTTGCTGGAGGAGCTGCGCGCGCGCCTGGGGCTCACCATGCTGTTCATCACCCATGATCTGCGCGTGGCGGCCCGGATCTGCGACCGTGTGGCGGTGATGCAGCGGGGCGTGATCGTCGAACAGGGACCCACCGCACAACTGTTCGCATCCCCCTCCCACGCTTATACGAGGGCGCTGCTGGACAGCGTGCCCGGTCGGCATTGGACGCCGCCAGTGCTGGCGTGATGACATAGCAATATTATTGCAAGGGAGAATCTTCTTTTTCTGAAGAAAAAGAAGCAAAAAGACTTTTACCAATTTCTAATGGATAAAAGTTCTTTGGTTCTTTCTTACAAGAAAGAACATCTACCTTCTGACCGGTGCTTCGCCGCCTTGGCGAGCTTGGCCGATGCCCCGCCTGGCCGGCGCGGCAACGCTCCCCCACCACGAGGCCGCCGCCGCCAGCGCATTTAGCACCGCCGAGAAGCTGAACGCCAGCATCAGCCCGTGCTTGAACGGGGCCGCCATCAATTGCGGAAAGAACGAATGCCCGGTCAGCGTCGCGACGCTGTCGGCCGGCAGCGCGCGCAGCACGTCCGCTGGGATCAGTTCGCCCATCGGGTTGTAGCCGAGGAACGCCGCGAACAGGCTGGCGACGGGCGGTGTGGCGGCCACCTGGCTTGCAATCGCCGCCGGCACATGCTCGGCGAGCAACCCGGCTTCCATGGATTGCGGCAGGCTCGCCGCCAATCCCGCCAGCATCAGACTGAAGAATACCCCGATCGACAGCACCTGCCCGGCATTCATCGCGGTGGCTCGCACGCCGGAGGCCTGGCCGCGCTCCTGCGCCGGTACCGCGTTCATGATCTGGGTGCTGTTGGGGGCCACGAACAATCCCGAGCCGAGGCCATTGGCGAACAACAGAAGGGCGAACAGCGAGTACGGGAAATCCGCCGGCAGCACCATCAACAGAATGAATGCCAGACTACCCAGCAACATGCCGCCGACGGAGAACGGGGTGCCGCCGACGCGATCCGAAAAATAGCCCGCGACCGGGCCGGCCAGCAAAAAGCCCGCGGTCAGCGGCAGCATGAAGATCGCCGACCATAGCGGCGTCTCCTCGAAGGAATAGCCGTGCAGCGGCAGCCAGATGCCCTGCAGCCAGATGATCAGCATGAATTGCAGGCCGCCACGCGCGATCGCCGAGCACAGGCTGGCGAGGCTGCCATAGGCGAACGGTGCAATGCGGAACAGGGTGAGGTCGAGCATCGGCTTGGCGGCTCGCAGCTCGATCACCACGAACGCGGCCAACGACAGCACGCCAAACCCGAACAGGATCAGCACCCGCGGGCTGGTCCAGGCCATCACGTGATTCTGGTAGGGCTGGATGCCATAGGTAATCGCCGTCAGCGTCAGCACCAAGCCCAGGCCGAACGTGATGTTGCCGAGCCAATCGACCTTGTGCGAGACGCGCGCCGACCCGTCGCGCAGCTTCCAGTAAGCCCAGGCGGTGCCGATCACGCCGAACGGCACGTTGATCCAGAATACCAGGCGCCAGTTGGTGTCGGCCAGCAGGCCGCCGATCAGCAGGCCGAGAAACTGGCCGCCGATCGCCGCCACCATGTTGATGCCGAGCGCGAAGCCGCGCTGGTGGGTCGGGAAGGCGTCGGTCAGGATCGCCGTCGAATTGGCCATGATCAGCGCGCCGCCGACGCCTTGGACGATGCGCACCGCGATCAGATACATCGCCGCGAAATCACCCTCGCCGGGCAGCAGGCTCAGCGCGATCGAGGCCAGCGTGAAGATCACGAAACCGAGGCTGTACATCCGCGCGCGACCGAACTGGTCGCCCAGCCGGCCAAAGGCCACCACCAGCACCGCGGTCGCGATCATGTAGCCGATGATCGCCCACAGCAGATAATTGATGTTGCCGGGATCGAGCGCCTTCAGACCGATGCCGCGAAACACCGCGGGCAGGCTGATCAGCAGGATCGACGAATTGATCGCCGCCGCCAGCATGCCGAGCGTGGTATTGCTCAGCGCCACCCATTTGTAGCTGTCGGCGCGCTCGGGTCGGGCGGTGTGCATAAAATGTCGCATCCCAGGTGCATGTCCGGCGCGAACCGGCTATATGAGGCAAAACTCAGAAAAGTTATACGAGGATGGCTTCAGGAAAAGCAACCTCAGAAACGCTGGTCTCCCGCGCCCCACGGCGTGAGCGGGGCCGCAAGCGCGTCACCGACCTGATGGCGGCGGCGGCGGCGCTGTTCGTCGAGAAGGGCTACGAGGCGACCACCATGACCGAGATCGCGGCCCACGCCGGCGCCTCGATCGGGTCGCTGTATCTGTTCTTCCCCACCAAGGCGCTGTTGGCGCAGGCGATGCTGACAGCGTTGGCGGACGACTTGTCGGCGCGGCTGGAGGCTTTGCAGGGGCGTGCCGCCGGCTGGTCGGCGGGCGCCATCGCGGACGGATTGTTCGACGAGATGGCGGCGTTCCAGCGGCAGGACCCGGTCTATGCCGTGCTGATCGACGTGCCGGGCGAGGATGGATGGCGCCAGACCATCCGCGCCCGCCGCCGCCAGCAGATCCGCAGCCTGTTCGTCCAGGCCAGGCCGGCCTTGCCGAAAGGCCAGCCGGAGCGGCTGGCGTTGATCGTGCCGCACCTCATTCGCATCACCCTGCAACTCGGCGCGGAACGCTCGGCGCTCGGCCATGCCGTGCTCGACGAGCTTCGGGCGATGCTGCGCCATCATCTCGAATGGTCGGAGGTCTCGCCCGACTGACCCCGGCTCTTGCCGTGCCAAGGATCGACCGGCATCCTCGCCGGCGATCGTAACATTGCGTGAACGCGACGGGGATGGCGGATGGGGCATGAGTCGGCCGGCATGAGCGGCGCCGCGAGCGCCTCGGACGCGATGCCGCCGGTTCGCCTGGGCATGCTCACCCCCTCATCCAACACCGTGCTGGAACCGGTGACCGCCGCGATGCTGCGCGATGTCCCCGGGGTATCCGTGCATTTTGCCCGGTTTCGCGTCACCGAGATCTCGCTCCGCGATCAGGCGCTCGGCCAGTTTGATCACGCCAGCGTGCTGCAGGCCGCCCGGCTGCTGGCGGACGCCCGGGTGCACGCGATCGCCTGGAATGGCACCTCATCGGGCTGGCTCGGGTTCGACACCGATGTGGCGTTGTGTGCCGCGATCACCGCGGAGACCGGCATCCCGGCCACCACCTCGGTGCTGGCGCTGAACCAGATCATGCGCGACACCCAGGTGCGGCGCTTCGGCCTGGTCACGCCGTATCTGCATGATGTGCAGGCGCGCATCCTCGCCAACTATGCCGCCGCGGGCTTTGAGTGCGTCGCCGAACGCCATCTGAACGACGCCGGCAATTTCTCCTATTCCGAGGTCGACGCGGCCAGCATCGCGCGGCTGGTGCGCGAGGTGGCGGCGGCGCGGCCGGACTGCATCACCACGTTCTGTACCAATTTGCGCGCGGCCCCGCTGGTGGCGGCGCTGGAGGCCGAGATCGGCATTCCGATCTATGACACGATCACGGTCGCGGTGTGGCAGTCGCTGCGGCTGGCCGGGCGATCGCCGGCCTGCGTTGCGGGCTGGGGAAGGCTGATGCAAGGCCACGCCGATCGGCCGGCGGTCGGGGCGTGACCAAGCTGCTGCTGGACTGCGACCCCGGGCACGATGACGCGGTGGCGCTGCTGTATGCCGCGGCACATCTCGATCTGTGCGGCGTGACCACTGTGTATGGCAATCAGTCGATCGATCATGTCACCCGCAACGCGCTCAGCCTGTGCCGGCTGGCCGGGCTCGACATCCCGGTGGCGCGCGGCGCGGAGCGACCGCTGCGCGCCGAGCCGATCCATGCCGGTGCTGTGCATGGCGCCACCGGCCTCGACGGCGCCGAGCTGCCGGAGCCCGATCGCGATCCGGTCGCGGGCCATGCCGTCGACCTCATTCTGGCGCTGGCGCGGGCGCATCGCGGCGAGCTGGTGATCGCCGCCACCGGCACGCTGACCAATCTGGCGCTGGCTTTGACCGCCGAACCGAAGCTCGCCGGGTGGCTGCGCGGCATCAGCATCATGGGTGGCAGCACCGGCATGGGCAACGTGACCCAGGTGGCGGAATTCAACATCTATTGCGACCCGGAGGCGGCCGACATCGTACTGCGCGCGGGCGTGCCGCTGTGGCTGGTCGGGCTGGATGTGACCCGGCGTGTCGGCGTGGATGCAGCGCAGGTGGCGGCGCTTCGCCAGGGCGGCCGGGTCGCCCGAACCATCGGCGAGCTGCTGGCGTTCTATCTCGCCTCGCTGCACCGGGTGCATGGTCTCACCACCGCCTCGCTGCACGATCCCTGTGCATTGGTGCCGTTCATAGCACCCGAGCTGATGACATATCGCCCGACGCATGTGGCGGTGGAGTGCGCCTCCCCGCTCACCCGGGGCATGACGGTGTGCGACCTGCGCAATCTCGCGGCGAGCGGGCTCGGCAGTATCCGCGCACAGGCGCCGGCCAACGTGCAGCTGGCCCGCGAACCGGCACCCGGGCTGGTGGCGCATATCATGCAAGCCATTCACACGATGGACAGGCGGGCCGCCTGAGCCGGACCGGAGGACGACGGACGATGCCGCGCAAACTGATCCTCGATGTCGACACCGGGACCGACGATGCCGTCGCCATCATGATGGCCGCCCTGCATCCCGATCTCGAGCTGCTCGGCGTGACCACGGTGAACGGCAACGTCATCGTCGAGCAGTGCACCGACAATTCGTTGCGCGTGCTGGACTTCATCGGCCGCGGCGACATTCCGGTGTACGAGGGCCTCAACCGTCCGCTGGCGCGCGCCGACTTCCCGATCCCGCGCGCCATCAAGAAATCCACCGGTGTGCACGGCACCTCGCTCGACGTGCCGCCCGCGACCAGCCGCAAGCAGAGCCGATCGGCGGTGGAATTCCTGATCGAGAGTTTTCGCGCGGCGACCGACGAAATCACCCTGGTGCCGACCGGGCCGCTCAGCAACATCGCAGCCGCCATCGCCCTCGATCCGAAGTTCGTCGAGCGCGTGCCCGAGCTGGTGCTGATGGGCGGCGCACATGATCATGGCAACGTGACACCCTGTGCCGAGATGAATATCTGGGCCGATCCGGACGCCTCGGCGTCGGTGTTCGCCGCCGGTTTTCGCAAGCTGGTATGCGTGCCGCTGGATGCCACGCATCAGGCGCTGGTCTCGCTCGCTGACGTCGCGGCGATGGCGGCGATGGGCACGCAGGCCGGCACCGCCGCGGCCCGCTTCATCGGCCGGCGCATCCACGCCTATGACGCCAACCAGCCGATGGCAGAACGTGGCGCGGCCCCGGTGCATGACGCGCTGTGCGTCGCCTATCTCGTCGACCCCAGCGTGATCTCGACGAAATTCCTGCATGTCGCGGTGGAGACGCAGGGCGCGCTGACCGTGGGGCGCACCGTCGTCGACACGCATTTTCGCGGCGACGGCAAGCCGAACTGCCATTTTGCGTTTGGCGCGGACCGCGCGAAATTCGTCGCCATGATGCTCGACACCTTGCGCCGCACGGCCTGAAAGGATGCTCCCGATGCCCCGTCTGCTGCTGCTCGCCTGTCTCGCGGCCGCCATCGCGCCGAGCGTGGCCCCCGCCATCGCGCGCGCCGACGATGCGGTCAGCGCGCCGACCGTCGCCTGTCCGCAAGGGGTGCTGATGCTGCATATGCTGAAGCCGCAGACCAACCCGCCCTACCCTGGTCAACTGGCTCTGTTCAAGGCGGCCAACCCCTGCGTGGCACTCGACATCGCCGAGGTGCCGTTCGGTCAGTTGGCAGACAAGATCGCCGTGCTTGCCGCCTCCGGCGAGCCGCCCGATGTCATCGTCTATGACGGACCGAACACCCAGAGCTACGCCGCCGCCGGCATCCTGCTGCCGCTCGATCCCTATCTGCCCGCCGGCGTGAAGGACGACATCGTGGCACCCACCCTCGCCGAGCACAGCTATGAGGGCAAGCTCTACTCGCCCGGCCTGCAACAGACCACGCTGGCGCTGTTCTACAACGCCGACATGCTCGCCAAAGCCGGCATCACGCCGCCCGGGCGGACGCTCGACCAGGCCTGGACCTGGGCGCAGGCGCTTGACGCGTTCAAGAAATGCCAGCAGGGCGAAGGCGACAATGTCACGGTGTGGGGCCTCGCCCCCAGCCGCTTCGGCAATGGCACGCCGGGCTTCGTGTATCGCGACCTGCCGTTCCTGCGCACCTGGGGCGACCCCAAGGCGCCGCCGGACAGTTCGGTGTACAAGACCTACTGGGCGATCTCGCCGGACGGCAAGACCGCCGATGGCTGGCTCAATACGCCCGAAGCGATCGCCGGCGCGCAGTTCTTCCAGGACCTGTTCAGCGTCGCCAAGGTGACGCCCAAGGCCGGCATCCCCGACGCGTTCCAGACCGGGCGCGCGTGTTTCACACTCGACACATCCTATTTCATCGCTGGTCTCACCAACAAGGATCCCGGGTTCAAGTGGGGCGTGGCGCCGATGCCCTATACCCGCACGCCGATCGTCCATACCGGCAGCATCACGCTCGGGGTGATGGCGAAATCGGCGCACCAGGAGGCCGCGGCGAAATTCGTGATCGCGATGAGCACCGGCCCGATCGCGCTCGATCTCGCGCGCAGCACGCACATCCTGCCGGTGATGAAGTCGCTGTATCCGAGCCTGCCGGAGCTCACCCAATATCCGCTGAATATCTTCGCCGAGGAGCTCAACCAGTGGGGGCATCCGCGCCCGCCTTCGGCGAAATTTGCCCAGTACGACAAGATCGTCACCGATGCGCTGCGCGACATCGCCTATGGCGCTGCACCCAAGGCACGATTGGACGCAGCGGTGCGCAGCCTGCGGCCGATCCTGGCCAGGTGAGCTGTCCGCCGGCCGGACATGGCACTCGTCTGACATGATCCGGCGCTGGGTCACCATCGCGGCGTTCATCGGCCCGTTTCTGCTGCTGCTGGCGGTGTTCCAGTACTGGCCGGTGGTCGCCATGCTGCGGGATTCACTGTACGACTTCCAGTTGCTGGACCCGTCGCGGCGGAGTTTCGTCGGGCTCGGCAACTATCTCGACGTACTGACCGACCCCGATCGGCTGCAGGCCTTCGCCGTGACTTTCAGCTTCGCCGCCGGCGTCGTCGTCACCGTGATCCCGACCGCGTTCCTGCTCGCCGTGTATCTCAACGGCGCGCTGCCGGCCCGCGCGCTGGTGCGCACCATCGTGTTCCTGCCGGTGGTCACCTCGGCCGTGGTGATCGCCACCATGTGGACGTTTCTGTTGGAGCCCAACAACGGCCTGGTCGATGGCGTGCTGACCGCCGTGGGGCTGCCGCGGTTGGATTTCCTGACCAGCGAATCGCAGGCGCTGCCGTCCATCGTGCTGATGATGCTGTGGCAGCAGACCGGGTTCGCCACGGTGTTGTTCCTGTCCGGCCTGCAGGCCATTCCCCGCGAGTTGGAGGATGCTGCCAGTGTCGACGGCGCCAGCGCGCTGCAGCGATTACGTCACGTCACCCTGCCGCTGCTGGCCCGCACCACGATGTTCGTGGTGGTGATGATGACGGTGTTTTCCCTGCAGGCGTTCGCGCCGCCGTTGGTGATGACCGGCGGCGGTCCGGATGGCACCACCAACTTTCTCGCCTATGATATTTATTCGCTGGCATTCAGCCTGCAGCAGCCCGGCCTCGCCTCGGCCGTGTCAGTGATCTTCATGCTGATTGTGCTGGCGATCAGTCTGCTGCAGATGCGCCTGTTGCGCGCCAGGTGGGCGTATTGAGCGCGACGCGGCTGGCGCGCTGGATCGGCGGGGCCGCCGTGCTGCTTGCCATCATCGGCTTTTTCCTGCTGCCCTACGTGTGGATCATCGCCTCATCGTTCAAGCCGCAGACAGCGATCTTCGCCGACATGAAGCCGCTGTCCTGGCGCACCTTCATCCCCGCGGCGCCCACCATGGCGAACCTTGTCAGCCTGTTCCGCGAGCGCGACGCCGGGCGCGCGTTGCTGAACTCGGCGATCGTCTCGCTGTGCCAGGTCGCCGGCACACTGATGCTGTGCACGCTCGCCGCCTACGGCCTCACGCGCATCCGCTTCCCCGGCGCCGGCCTGGTATTCGCGCTGGTGCTGCTGACCTTTCTGCTGCCGTTGGAAAGCCTGATGGTGCCGCTGTACATCACGGTCAGCGGCCTTGGGTTGCAGGACACGTTGGCCGGCGTGTTCCTGCCCTGGATCGCGAGCCCGTTCGGCCTGTTCCTGCTGCGCCAGGCGTTCGAGGAATTGCCGCGCGAGCTCGACGAAGCCGCCACGATCGATGGGGCCGGCCACTTCCGGATTTTCTGGAGCATCGTGCTGCCGAACGTGCGCACCGCCTTGGCGACCTTGTCGCTGGTGACCTTCCTGTTCTCCTGGAACGCGTTCCTCTGGCCGCTGGTGGTGCTGTCTTCACCCCGCCACGCGGTGATCCAGATCGCCGTCGCGCAATCGGTCGCACCCGGACAAATGCCCAATTGGGGACAGACGTTCGCGGGGGTTACGGTGGCGACCGTGCCGCTGATCATCCTGTTCCTTTTCCTGCAGCGCTTGTTCGTGCGAGGCATCGCGATGACGGGGGTCAAAGGCTGACCACGGCCGAACGCCGCGCGTGCCATCGCCGGTTGTTTTGGGCCGGTGCGAGGGCTACACTGCGCGCTCGACATAAAGTCACATTGCAACCGCACTGGACATCGCACAGCGTGGCTGCTCCTCCTCTCCTGTCCGTGACCGGCCTGACTGTCGAGTTCGCCAGCACCGACGGCATGGTACGGGCGGTCAGTGGGCTCGACCTCACCATCCGGCCGGGCCGGACGCTTGCCATCGTCGGCGAGTCCGGCTCCGGCAAATCGGTCACCGCCCAGGCGATTCTGCGCCTGACCGACTATAATAATGGCCGGATCACCGCCGGCAGCATGCGGTTCCAGTCACGCGACCGCGGCGAGATCGAGCTCGCCACCGCGTCGGCGGACACGCTGCGCACGATCCGCGGCAACGAGATCGCGATGATCTTCCAGGAGCCGATGACCTCGCTCAACCCGGTGTTCAGCATCGGCCGGCAGATCGCCGAGACCATCATCCTGCATCGCCAGGTCAGCCGCAGCGAGGCGCGCCTGAACACCGAGGCGCTGCTGACCCGCGTTCGCCTGCCCGACGCCCCCCGGATGTTCGATCGGTATCCGCATGAGCTGTCCGGCGGCATGCGACAGCGGGTGATGATCGCCATGGCGCTGTGCTGTCGTCCGGCGCTGCTGATCGCCGATGAGCCCACCACGGCGCTGGATGTCACCATTCAGGCGCAGATCCTCAACACCATCCGCGAGCTGCAGTACGAATTGGGCACCGCCGTCATCTTCATCACCCACGACATGGGTGTGGTGGCAGAGATGGCCGACGAGGTCGCGGTGATGCACCAGGGCCGCAAGGTGGAGGAGAACAAGGTGGAGGCGCTGTTTCGCGCGCCGCAGCATCCCTACACCCAGATCCTGCTGAAGGCCGTCCCGCGGCTCGGCAGCATGGCCGGCCAACCGCCGCCGGCGCGCGCGGCGCGCGGGGGCGGCGATCAGTTGCTGTCGGTGGTCGCGCTGACCAAGCGCTTTCCAATTCGCAGTGGCATCCTCCGCCGCACGACACATCTGGTCCACGCCGTCGAGCATGTGACCCTCAGCATCGGCTATGCCGAGACATTGTCCCTGGTCGGCGAATCCGGTAGCGGCAAGACCACCTTGGGGCGCGTGCTGCAACAGTTGCAGGCACCCACCTCCGGCCGCATGACAATATTCGGCCAGGACATCAAAACCATGAAGCGCGAGGCACGGCGCCAGTTGCGGCAGCAAATCCAATATGTGTTCCAAGATCCGTTCGCCTCGCTCGACCCACGCCAGCGGGTCGGCTTCAGCATCGCCGAGCCGATCCTCACTCACCGCCTGATGCCGAGCCGTGCGGCCGTCGCGCACCGCGTGGACGAACTGCTCGAGCAGGTCGGGCTCGGCTCGGCCTATGCGCGGCGCTATCCGCACGAGTTGTCCGGCGGCCAGCGCCAGCGGGTCTGCATCGCCCGCGCGCTGTCATGCGACCCGAAGCTGGTGATCGCCGACGAGGCGGTGTCGGCACTGGATGTCTCCATCCAGGCGCAGATCCTCAGCCTGCTGCGCGAGCTGCAGCAGGTGCGCCGGCTGTCGTATCTGTTCATCAGCCACGATATGGCCGTGGTGGAGCAGATCAGCCATCGTGTGGCGGTGATGTATATGGGCCAGATCGTTGAGAGTGGCAGCCGCGCGCAGGTGTTCGAGACACCCCGCCACCCGTACACGCAACGGCTGCTGGCCGCGGTGCCGGTGGCCGAGCCGGGGCGAACGATCGACCGCAGCTTGCTCACCGGCGAAATTCCGAGCCCGGTGCGCCGGGTGGGCTACGCCCCCGCGCGCAATCGGTTCGAGGAAGTCGCACCGGGACATCTGGTCGCGGTGAGCTGATGTCCGACCTCATCTCCAGGGAGCACCACATGACCGGATATCTTCGTGCCGCCTTGATCGTCGCTGCGACCATGGTCGCCCCCACGGCGGGGCAGGCCGCCGGCACGCTGACGGTCGCGCAGTCGCAGGACCCCGCCAGCTGGGACCCGGTGGACACGTTCCTGATCAGCTGGGGTCAGCTCGCCACCAATGTGTTCGACGGCCTGGTGCAGCGCGGCCCCGACATGCAGCTGAAGCCGGCGCTCGCCACCAGCTGGGAGATGCTCGACGGCGACAAGCGCATCCGCTTCAAGCTGCGTCACGACGTGACCTTTCAGGACGGCGAGCCGTTCAACGCGGCGGCGGTCAAGTTCAGCATGCAGCGGCTGCTCGGCCCGAAGGGCGCCAAGGGTCCGCAGCAATCCAACTACACCGCGATCGGCTCGGTCGAGGTGATCGACGACTTCACCGTCGATTTCATGCTCAGCCGTCCGGACCCGGTGCTGCTGACCAAGCTCGCCGGCTATGGCGGGGTGATCGTGCCGCCGCAATATATCGCCAAGGTCGGCGATGACGGCTTCGCCGCCCATCCGATCGGCACCGGTCCGTTCAAGGTCACTGACTACCAGCCCAAGGTCAGCGCCACCGAGGAAGCCTATGGCGGTTTCTGGGGCAGCAAGGCCAAGCTGGACCGCGTGGTGTATCGCTTCATCGTCGAGCCGGACACACAGGTCGCCGAACTGCAGGCCGGTCGTGTCGATATCGCCACCAACATTCCGGTCGCGCTGGTTCCCAACATCCAGAAGTCCGCCGACCTGCGCCTCGACAGCATCACAGGCCCGACGGTGACCGTGCTGCGGTTCAACACCGCGCACGGCATCACCGAGAATCCCGATGTGCGGCGGGCCATGATCATGGCGGTGGATCGCGACAGCATCGTCAAGATCATCCTGCAGGGCCAGGCCAAGACGGTGACCAGCTTCCAGAGCGACCTGTCGTTCGGTTTCGACCCGGCGCTGAAGCCGGTGCCGTTCGATCCGGCCGGCGCCCGCGCATTGCTGAAGCAGGCGGGGGTCGCGCCGGGCACCCCGGTCCAGCTCGATTTTCGCGGCAATGACACGACGTTTCGCGAGGTCGCCCAGGCGGTCGCGAGCTACCTGACCGCGGTCGGGCTGAAGGCATCGGTGAAGCCGTACGAGATGAACGTGTTCACCAACGACATTATCCCCAATGGCAAAACCGGCGAGATGTTCCAGTTCGGCTGGGGCGGCTGGACGTTCGACTATGATAATACCGCCTACCTCATGTATCACTCGGGCGAGCATTGGAATCCGTACGACAAGGACACCACGCTCGACGGCATGCTGGAGCAGCAGCGCACCATGACCGATCCCTCGGCACGGCTGAAGAAACTCCAGGCGATCGCCGACTACGTGGCCGGCCACGCGCTGGAACTGCCGATGTATAATCTCAACACGATTTATGGCGTGAACAAGCGGGTGCAAAACTTCGTGCCGCCGGCGGACAACCGGCTGCGGCTCAATGACGTGACCGTGGATTAGCGTTTTCCATCATGATCGGGTTCCTGGCGCGGCGGCTGGCGCAAGCCATCTTCGTGATCTTCGTCGTCACGTTGCTGGTGGCCTGGGCGGTGCGCCTGTCCGGCGATCCAGCGGTGATGCTGGCACAGGGGGCGGGCTCGGTCACCGCGCATGATCTGGAGAATATCCGTCGCGGTCTCGGGCTCGACCGGCCGTTCAGCGCGCAATATCTCGGCTTCGTGAGCGGCATGCTGCACGGCGATTTCGGCCGCAGCTTCATGGGGGGCACTTCGGTCGCCTTGCTGATCCGCCAGGCGCTGCCGCTGACCTTGCTGCTGGCGTTCGTGTCGCTCGCGCTGTCGCTGCTGATCTCGATCCCGCTCGGCATTCAGGCCGCGGTGCGGCGCGGCCGCCTCGCCGACCAGCTGATCCGCATGCTGTCGCTGGTCGGGCTGTCGTTCCCGAATTTCTGGCTCGCCCTGATGCTGGTGCTGGTGTTCTCCATCACCCTCGGCTGGCTGCCGCCGAGCGGGGCGGACGAGCGCGCCGGCCTGATCATGCCGGCCGCGACCCTCGCGGTGATCCTGACCGCGACCAATGTTCGGCTGGTGCGCGGTGCTATGCTCGACACGCTGTCCGCCCAGTACATCATGGTGGCGCGCGGCAAGGGCCTGGGCGAGCGCGCGGTGCTGTATCGCCACGCGTTGCGCAACTGCGCCATTCCGCTGATCACCTATATCGGCCTGCAGTTCGGCGGGCTGATCGGCGGCGTGGTGGTGGTGGAACGCGTGTTCAACTGGCCCGGCATGGGCAGCCTCGCGTTCGACGCGGTGGCGGCGCGCGACTATCCCGTGCTGCAAGCGGTGGTCACCATCCTCGCTGCCATGATCGTGCTGGTGAACCTCGCCACCGACGTGATCTACGGACTGGTCGACCCACGGATCAGCCGCGAATGATGACCGGGACCTATTGGCGCCGTCGACTGCTCGGTTTCGAGTTCGTCACGGGCTTTGTGCTCACCGGCGGCATGGTGGCCCTGGTGCTGCTGTCGGACGTGCTGTTCCCGGATGGCGGGTCGGCGATGGACCTCACCGCGCGGCTGCAGCCGCCGGGGCAAAGCCTCGCCCATATCCTCGGCACCGACCCGCTCGGCCGGGACGTGCTGGCGCGCGTGGTGGTCGGCGGCCAGGTGTCGCTCACCGTCGGCGTGGTCTCGGTGCTCGGCGCGGTGATCGTGGGCATCGCCGCCGGCCTGATCGCCGGCTATTATCGCGGCGTGTGGGACATCGTGCTGATGCGCTGGGCGGACGTGCAGCTGGCGCTGCCGTTCATCCTGATCGCCATCACCTTCGCCGCCATTCTGGGGGCCGATATGTGGCGGCTCATCGCCTTCATGGCGATCGCGCAATGGGTGCAATATGCCAGGGTCGTACGCGGCGCGGTGCTGTCGTTGCGCGAACGGGAATATGTGCAATCCGCTCGCTCGTTCGGCGTTGGTGACCTCGCCATCCTCTGGCGCCATATCCTGCCCAACGCGATCGGCCCGGTCATCATCCTGATGACCCTGAACGTCGCCAATAACATCCTGCTGGAGAGCAGCCTGACCTTCCTCGGCCTCGGCATCGACCCGCTGACGCCGAGCTGGGGCGGCATGCTGGCGGACGGACGCAGCTATCTGCAGAGCGCCTGGTGGGTCGGCGTGTTTCCAGGTCTGGCCATCATGCTGACCGTGCTCGGGCTCAATCTGCTCGGCGACTGGTTCCGCGACGTGCTGGACCCGACCTCGCAGAGCGGCACATGAGCCTGCTGCTGGACCAGAGCTTCCCCCGCGCGCTCGACACGCTGGTGGCGCGCTTCAGCGACGGCGCCCATGCTGGCCACCGGGTCGAGGCCTGGCTGTTCGAGGATGCGGCGACCTTGCGAGATGCCGAACGGGCATTGGCGGCGCATCAGGTCACCGCACGGCTGCGGCCGGCCTACAAACCGCTGCTGCAGGCCATGCTCGACGAGATCGACCTTGCCGGCGCCATCGCCATCACCGTCCATACCCCTTCCCATCCCGCCGGCGACGCCCTGCGGTTTCGGCTGGAGGCCTATCCGCTGGCCGCCTTGCTGGGGTCCACGAAGCTCTGTTTCCAGCCGGGCGCGGCGGCGCTCGACTATGCCGTCACCGTGCTGACCGCGGATGGCAGCACCGAACATCGCGTGTTCGCGCCCAATCGCGTGATCACCGACCATCTCGGCGAGCCCACGCTGGTGCCCACCGGCTGGCTGCGCGTATGGCCGCCCGGTGCCCCGGAGCCCACCGAGGACGGCCCGCTGGAAACCGAATACCAGACCGCCTTCGCCGCCATCATGGCGGCCATCGCGGCGCATCCCTGGGGCACCGTCGCGCCGTATTTCGAAACCCTGGAGATCCGCGTCGACACCGGCGGGATCGAGCGGTCGCTACCATGGCAGGACGAGTGCCTGAGCACCCGCGAGGCAATGCACGAGGACCTCTATTTTTCTATCCTGGAACTGTTCCAGCGCCATTCCGGCCTGCCGCCCGGCGATCGCACCTTGCGGCCTGGCCAGATCGTGCCGGACATCCGCCCAGGTGCCGGGGCCACGCATGTCAGCGTCAGCCTGGCCGCGCACATCCCCCGCCCGATCGGCAACGACGCGCGGGGCACGCTGGCCGCTGCCGACCGGCCGCTGACGCCGGAGCGCATCGCCGCCGAATGCGCGGGCCTCGGCGGCGCGTACTTCATCGCCCGCACCTTGCAGGGTCGTGACGCACTCGGCCGCTATTTCCCTGGCTCAGGTCCCACTGACATCCCGGGCCTGCTGATCTCCGCCGGGCAGCACGCCAACGAAACCTCCGGCGTGATCGGCGCGTTGCGCGCCGCCCGCATCCTGCGCGACGCCGGCCACGCCAACTTCGCGCTGATCCCGCAGGAGAACCCGGACGGCTACGCGCTGCATCACCGCCTGCGGGAGGTGCATCCGCGGCATATGCACCACGCCGCCCGCTATAGCGCGCTGGGCGACGACCTGGAATTCCGCGTCACAGCCCCGCTGCACGAGAAGGCGCTCCGTGTCGAGGCGCTGCGGCGCGCCAACGCCGAGCTGCACATCAACCTGCACGGCTACCCCGCTCACGAGTGGACCCGCCCGCTGACCGGCTACGTGCCACGGCGCTTCGAGCTCTGGACGGTGCCAAAAGGCTTCTT
>Ga0116226_10000129_pt1 | contig 56488 bp, 52 predicted proteins | sample S1TSphfallax_FD_89692 | JGI IMG/M metagenome (GOLD analysis project Ga0116226, IMG submission 89692) | Host-associated microbial communities from peat moss isolated from Minnesota, USA - S1T2_Fa - Sphagnum fallax MG | ecosystem: Host-associated > Plants > Peat moss > Unclassified | place: USA... | reverse complement strand
CAAGAAGACGGCGATGGCCGGTTGACCGCCTGGGTCGATCCCTTTATCGGTGTTGATGGTGGATCGGTGATCGGCGGCAATACGGTGCCGGGCCCAGGACTGCCGTTCGGTTTCGTTTCTCTCAGCCCGGATACCGCGAACGGCGATACCAACGGCTATGATTCCGACAGCGCGATTCTCGGTTTCAGCCATACCCATGTGAGCGGCACCGGTGGCTTGGGGAAATATGGCAATTTCCGCGTCACCCCGACGGTTGGACCACGGCGGGCCAATCAGATGATCTTCGCAAAATCCGCGGAAAGCGCCTCACCCGGCTATTACGCCGTCACCCTGGGCACTGACCCAGCCCTCGCGGTACGGGTCGAATTGACGGCGAGCAATCTGGTTGGCTATGAGCGTTTCACTTTTCCCAAAGGCCAACAGGCCAATGTGATGCTGGATCTGACATCGGTGGTCGCTTTTCGCGGCAGCGGACAGCGGGCGACGGAGGCCCATGTCGATATTATCAGCGATAGAGCTCTGTCGGGCTGGGCCAGCTTCACCGGCGGCTGGAACCCAGCACCCTACACGCTCTATTTCCATGCCGAATTTGACCGCCCGGCCCGGCAGATCGGGTCTTGGATCGCGGCCCAGGGGAGCTATCAGGAACATCCGGGGACAGGCGCCCTCGAGGGCGGCGATCAGCGCAAGACTGACGCCGACAAGCTGGGTCCTCTGGCCGATTTCGACACAAGACAGGAATTCGCCCATAAGCTCGGCGCCTATGCCAGTTTCGATGCTGACCAGACTCCGGTAGTGGAGATGAAGCTGGCAGTTTCCTTTCTGGGGTGCGAAAAAGCCAAGGCCAATCTGGCGCGGGAAATTCCCGGGTGGCGTTTCACCGCAGTCAAGGGCGATGCCGAACGGATCTGGAACGACACACTATCCAGGATTGTCGTCAAGGGTGGCACGCCGGACCAGCGGCGCATCTTTTATACCGCCCTCTATCACAGCCATACGATGCCGCACGATCTCAGCGGCGAGAATGTCTGGTGGACCTCGCCAGAGCCGCATTACGAGGATTTTTACACGCTCTGGGACACATTCCGCACGCTGCACCCGCTTTTGACGCTGATTCAGCCGGACCGGCAGCGCGGCATCGTGCGCTCGCTGATCGATACCTATCTTCACACCGGCTGGCTGCCTGACGGTCGCATTGCGGGCGCCAATGGCCTGACCCAGGGGGGCTCGAACGGCGATGTCGTCCTCGCTGATGCGATCGTCAAGCGGTTGGGCGGGTTCGATGCCGAACTGGCCTATCAGGCGATGCGGAAGGACGCCGATATCGAGACCGATCAGCCTTTCCTGCAGGGGCGCGTCCTCACGGATTATCTCGCCCTAGGCTATGTATCCCTGACCCAGCCGCGCTCGGCCTCGCGCACGCTCGAATATGCCTATGATGATTTCACCCTGTCCGAGGTGGCGGCCATCCTGGGGCATAGGGAGGACGCGGAGCGCTACCTTGCGCGGTCCGGCGGCTGGAAGAAATTGTGGGATGACGAACTCGGTTGCATCCATCCGCGCTATTCCGATGGTTCGGGGCTGGAGAACTTCACCTGCGTCTATGACTATCCCGACAGGTCGATGCCTTGGTGGGATGCGCCCTTCTACGAGGGCAACGCGCTGCAATATTCGACCTTTGTGCCGGGGGATATCTCCGGACTGATGGCTAAGGTCGGCGGGCCGGGCCGCTTTGTCGTCTGGCTCGATCGCCTTTTCGACCAGGGCTATTACTCGGCCGGCAACGAGCCCGATATTCTGGCGCCCTATCTCTATATCAATGCCGGCCGACCCGACCGGACCGCCGACCGGGTGCGATCCATCCTGGCGCACTCGTTTCTGCCGGACCGCCACGGCCTGCCCGGCAATGACGATGCCGGGGCAATGTCATCCTGGTATGTTCTGTCGGCGATCGGCCTCTATCCAAATGCCGGCCAGCCCTATTACTATGTGGGGTCACCGATTTTCGAGGAGAGCCGGATCGATCTCGGACAGGGCAGGTCCTTAATGATTCGCGCTCCGGGTACGTCGGACAGAAACCGCTATGTTCGCTCGGCGCGCCTCAATGGCGAACCGCTCAACCGGGCCTGGCTGACCCACGACGAGGTGATGCGGGGCGGCGTTCTGGACCTGGAGATGGGCGCCGAACCGGGGAACTGGGGGACAAAATTTTAGTCGCCCACCGACGCCGACCTCCAGCACCCGGCATCTGACGGCGATTTTTTATTGGCTGGCATTATGAGAGATCTGATCGTTCAATGGGGCTATCTGGCCGTTCTGCTTGGAACCTCGCTCGAAGGGGAGGCGATTCTCCTGCTGGCGGGCATCGCCGCGCGTGACGGGTATCTTCGCCTGGATCTGGTCATTCTCTGCGGCTTTGTTGGTTCTGTCGCCAGCGATCAGGCTTGGTTCTGGGTGGGGCGCCGCTTCGGCCGGAGCTGGATTGAGCGTCACCCAGCCAAAACGGGCGCGATCAAGCGGGTCACAAAACTGCTGGACCGGTGGGGAACGGGCTACGTCCTGATTTTCCGGTTTCTCTATGGCCTGCGCACGATCAGCCCGATTGCGATCGGGCTCTCGTCGATCCCGGCGCTGCGTTTCGCCTGCTTGAATCTCGTCGCGGCGGCGATCTGGTCCACCATCGTCAGTGGGCTCGGCTATATTTGCGGCGAGGCGATCCAGTCCTTCTTCCATTCGCTGGAACCGTGGCAACGGGGTCTTGCCGCCGTCGGCATGATCCTGCTGGTCGTGAGCTGCCTTTTTGCTCTGGAACGGCTACTTCTCCGCGGCCAAGGGTAGCGCATCAGGCTCTAGCTGGACCATGATGGGATGATGATCGGACCCGCCCTTGGCGAGAACGCGCGACGCGGTGCAATCGAGGCCGCGAATGAAGCAGCGATCCAGCCGCAAGGGCAGGATGGTCCCGGCCATATGCGTCTTTTGTCGCGGGCCTGCATCGCGAAATCGGGACTGGTTCACGGGACCCACCAGATTGCAATCGCCGAGCACGGCGGCCCGATAGGGCAAAAGATCGAAAACCCGGTTCAATTGGCGGCGGTTGAGCCTTTGACCGTGCGAGAGATGAACATTGCCGACGGAAAAGCCCAGCAGCTCGATGATCTGGCAAACCCGTCGCACAATCAGCCCGGGCGGCAGGTCAATCGCCTCCGGCGCCAGGCGGAAGGGGGCAGGGCTCCATGCGGCCAGGCCGTGATGACGTCCCGGCAAGGGGTGACGGGCATAGTGTCCGCCTAATCTCTGGGCCAAGCCATCGATCTGTTCAGTCGCTTCCTGCATCAGCAGCAGACCGGGGCGTTCATTCTCGATCAGGCGTTCAATCTCATCCAGAGTCGCGCCGGTCGAATGCAGCAAATTCCAGCTGATGATCTTCATGACTCAGGTCTTTGTCCGGTCTTCCCGATAGAGCCTGAAGGCCCGGATCAGCAGCGTCGCGCCGACCCAGGCGGCGATGGCCGCCAGAGGAAAATCGATCAGCCAGGAGTGAGTCAGCGCGACCGCCGCCAGCAGCATCAGGCCGACCCCGGCCACAGCGATATTTCGCGCTTCGGAGGCGCCGAGTACCCGATGTCGCGCCAAGGTCGCGCCCACTGTCCCGCCAAAGCCGATCACGCCGGCCAACAGGCGGCTGACGGCGGCGGCGTGCGTGCCGCGATAAGGCGAAGTGAGCGGCGCTGAGCGGCTCTTCATTCTTGGCCGCCCCCGGGTGAGAATGATTTCCGTCGCGTTGTCGAGATCGCGCAGGTAATTCGCCTCCATTTGCCCGGCCAATGTCCGGTCGTGGATGGTGATGTCCAGCTCCCGATTGGTGATCCAACTGGCGAGATTGGAATTGCTGGAGCCGACCCGCGACCAACACCCATCGGCCACCGCCGTTTTGGCGTGCATCATCGGACCGTTCCATTCGAAGACGCGGACGCCGCCCTCCAGCAAAGGCCGATAGGCCGAGCGCGAGATCGCGCTGATCAGCGGAAGATCGCCCGAACCCGGGACCAGAAGACGCACATCGACTCCTGCCTCGACGGCGGTGGTCAGGGCGCGAACATAGGCCGTCGTCGCGACAAAGTAGGCATCGGCGAGCCACAAGGAGCGTTTGACGATCTCCGCCACCAACTGTTGGAGCCGATAAAGCCCCATGCTGTCGGGAAGACCGGCAATGACCCACAGCCTGACATCGCCCTGTTGCGCGACCTCCTCCGGCGGAACCGCCCGATCTTGGGGCAGCGCTGCTCCAGTATAGCGCCAACTATCGGTGAAGGTCTGTCGCAGATACGCCACAGCCGGCCCGCGAATAGCCAACGCGGTGTCGCGCCAGGCTGGGACGCCGCGATCGGGATGCCCTGCCCAGTCGCCGCCGATGCACAAGCCGCCGGTAAAGGCCAGATCATGATCGACGCAGAGAAGCTTGCGATGGTCCCGGCTCACCGACATCAGCGGGTTGTCAGGTCGCGGTGGATTGTAGCAGCGGACCTCGACACCCGCGTCTCGCATTCTGCGCCAGAAGTCGCGCGACGACTTTCCGGCGCAGCCCAGCCAATCGTAAATGACCCGGCAGCTAACGCCTCGCCGCGCCGCCCCGGTCAGGGCGTCCGAGAATGCGCGCCCGACATCGTCCTCTCGAATGAGATAATTCTCCAGATCGATGCTGTGCTTCGCCTCGGCGATCGCGGTCAGCCAGGCCGGATAATTCTCGCTGCCGTCGCACAATATTCGAACGGAATTTCCGTAAAATTGACGCGCCTCGGCGACCCGGCAAAAGGAATTGTCGGCCAATGCGTCCAAGGCCTCCAAAGGGATCGGTGGGCGCACATTCATCAAGATTGTCCCGGGACCATAGGCGAAACTCTGTCGGTATCAGGAACCGCCTTTGAGGATGGTCCCTTTCAGGACAAGAACGATCCGATTCGAGCGGAGGCCTATTTTGTTGGAATTCGGATCGGCTGAAGGACGGCGCCGTCCGAGGCGATGTCCCACGCGGCGAACCGGACCCATTTCTTGCCGCGGGCGTCGAAGGGAATCTCGAACCTCTGTTTGCCAAAGGGTGGCAGGTCGGTTGTCGAGACAATTTTTCGACCGGTCGTCGTGCCGTCGCCCCAGATGACCTCGACAAAATCCAACGGGAAGGTCCATTCGACATCGGCCACAATGGTTGCTTCCGCCCCCTTTCCTCTGAGTTCGAAGCTCGGCGCCAGGACCTCACCCGTGGTCCAGAAGGAATAATCATTCTTCAAGGCGTTGATGACGGTCGACACGTCCTCTGGGGCGGGGAGCTCAGCCAGCTGTAAATAGGTGACCGGCGCACTCGCATAGATGTCGTCCTCGGCCGATTGCGCCATTGCCTCTGAGATCGACAGAATTTTTTTCAGCGGAATCGCCTTATCAGTGACCCAGTTGGAAATGTCATCGAGCAAAGGCCAGCACCGATAGTCGCACAGGCGCCGTTCAGATCCATCGAGGCCCATCCCCCACCGCGCGCCAAATCCAAAAAAACTGGGATCCTCGAAGGGGGTGCGATCTTTGATGGCATCCGGGAAGCCGGTCGATCCTTTGCTGCGCGGGTGCGGCATCGCAATGATCGCGCCCTCGGCGCGCACCATGGTCATCAGGTCTTCGGCGCTGCCGATGTGATACATCTTGCCAAATTTCGGGTCAGTATCCGCCAGAGGTTGTCCGGGCCTGCGCTCATCCCAATAGACCGGATGGCTGAACAGCAGGTCGGTATGGCCGCCGAACGGGCCATTATAGATTTCCTGGCTCGGCAGAATAAGAAATCTGTCATCTGATTGGACCTTGGCGGCGGCGATTGACATGGCCGTGATGGCAAGCCACTGCTGGTTCTGCTGCTCACGTCGTTTCAGAGACTCAGGTGCCTCTTTGGCAGCCAGCGGCTCGCCGGCCTCATCAAAGGCGGTGAAACTGAGAGCGTCGACGGGGCTCACGATCGTGAGGCCAAGCGCCTTCAGGGCCAATAGATCATCAAGCTGGGCGGCTGGGCTGCCCTCGCGCAGCAATCGGCTTCCCATCTCCATATGGTAGTGATGGTTCATGACTTGGAAGCCTGGCAACGGCTTATATGTGTCATGATGAGTAAACGCCATCGATTGATCAATGGCGTCCTCGGCCTCGCCAAGTGATGGGTAAAAAAATACCGTCATCAATTGATCGGTTCCCGGTCGCGCATTGTAAAGCGCCCAATTTGCGAGAAATTCCGGATGATCGTAATCTTCATGCTCGCTTTGGCGTATCCCGAAGGAAAAAGACATATCGGAGTCTTTGCGGACCCAATTATGGCCAAGATTGACCGCCGACTCGCGAGACCAGAAAAATTTATGAGGCGGCGGAAAGGCGGCGATTGAGCCGGCGCCCTGTTGCGCGGCGACCACGCGATTTCTTGCCCGCAGAGGCACCGCCTCGGGATTGACGCCAGCCCGAAGTCGATCCTGTCGCCAGCTGTTTGACGGATCCCGCCACGCGACGCGCGACGCGCTATCAATCGGAAATCCGGTGAGCCCGGCATCATATTTGTAAGCAACCCATTGCTTGTCCGTTTGACCGACGATTTCCTGGCGGATCAGGTTGGTACCGCGAAAGACCGTGTAGCGGAGGACGCCGGAAAATACGCCCAACTGAACGCCCGGAAATTCGACGATCAAACGCAGTCCGTCAGAAATCACCCGACAAGAGGTGGCATTATAGGTAGCCTTCGAATGTTCAATCTCCGATGGCTTGCGCGGCAAGCCGGGTTGTCCCGCGGCAGAAATACCATCCCGAGGCGGCAGAGCACTTGAATAGGGCCCACTCTGCTGTGGATCAGACAAGTCCAAAGGCGCATCCCAGAAGGCATCCCACCGGTATTTGCTGATCGTTGAGGCTGTCAGTGGCACATGCAGTGCCGCAAGCGGTTCCAACTGTTGATTGCTGATCCGTCTCACGCCGGTGACGACGGTAAATTCTGGCACGAGGTTGGAGGCAATCGATACCCAAGCTTTGCCCTCCTGGCGCAAAGACAGATCATCGATTGTCGGCGTCCCATGGTCGATCTCAAATTGCAGCCGCAGGACGGTGTTCTTATCACCGGTCCAGGTTACGGTTAGCGACGGTAGAGTTTGCTCGGCTGTCAGCCCGATCGTCTCGTGATAGGCGGACATGCTGCAAGCGATGCCCTGAGCCAGGGCGGTCTCCCCTATGCCAAAATGCAGAAGCAGTAGCGAAGCGGATAGGATGACCGAGGCTTTCAGCTTCACGAACAGGGCTCTTCGATATTTTTTTAAGCCCCCAAAAATGCGCCATTTGGCCAGCCGAGTCCCGTAATTTCATATTGTGTAGTTGTAGCCAGTGACTTGATTGTGGCTACAACCAAGCTCTTGACCAAAGCTCATTGATCGCTCCATGATCGTTGCGCAGCGACGCCCAACTGTTACGCTATCTGGACTTCCTGCTTTACCAAAAGATCAACAGCGTAGCTCTCCGTGGAGCTGGCATCCCGATCAATGTTCCGGATCCAACCCGGTATGCGCTTCATAAACTGATCGTTGCCCAGTTGCGCCACCAGGATAATGCCCAGAGCGCCGCCAAGTCGCGCAAGGACCTGGCGCAGGCAGAGGCTCTGATAGGCGTTCTCTCCCGACAGCGGCCAGACGACGTCAAGGACCTTTGGGACGACTTGTGCTCCCGCGGACCGGCCTGGAGACAAAAGGCCTGCGCCAGTCTGGCCAAGCTACCCCGGTGGGTTGGCGAAGCTTTGGGTGAGTGTGACCAACCTCCTTGAAAACCGTAATAGATAGACGCCGCTGCCCCTCAGATTGAGGGGAATTTTGAATTTGCAAGAAACAGCTGTCAATCGGCGTCCAAAAGTAGGCCAGGATCGCCGTCCAAAAGTGGACCACACCTCTGGTTCTATTCGGCCTGTTGTCCCCAGAGTCCACAGAGGGGACCCGCGCGCGGGAGCGAGCCAGATTGGGGGCCAGGCGGGGGACAAATTCACGTTTCCGAGTTTTCGCCAACTCGACCTTTCGGCCGCAAACCCTTGTGGTGCCCCAGGCCGGAATCGAACCAGCACGTCTTGCGACAACAGATTTTGAGTCTGCCGCGTCTACCAATTCCGCCACTGGGGCACAGCGCGAGAGGGAGGTTTTATAGCCAAGACGGGGTCTTGCGGTCAAGGCCCTGATCATGCCGTCCCGATCGCCTTCTTGATTGCAGTGCTGGAGCCGGGCTGATAAAAGCCTAAGCCCATGATCAAACGTCTCTATCTTTGGGTCATGGGGTTGGCCGAGCATCGCCTCGCTTTGCTGTGGCTGGCGGCGATTTCCTTCATCGAAGCCTCGGTCTTTCCGATTCCACCCGATATTCTGCTGATACCGATGGTCTTGGCCGCGCCGCGCCGGGCGTGGCGGATCGCGTTGGTCGCGACCATTGCCTCGGTGGCGGGTGGTTGGCTGGGCTATGCGATCGGGGCTCTGCTCTATGATCAGTTCGGCGCCAGGATCATCGCTCTCTACCATCTGGAATCCAGCTTTGCCGCTTTCCAGGCGCTGTTCCAGCACTATGGCGGTTGGATCGTGCTGGCCAAGGGCATGACGCCAATTCCCTTCAAATTGGTCACGATCGCTTCGGGCGTGGTGCATCTCGATCCGTTCGTCTTCACCATTTCGGCGATCGGCTCGCGTGCGATCCGCTTTTTTCTGGTGGCGGGGCTCTTACGCTATTTCGGTCCGCCGATCAGGAGCTTCATCGAGGAGAGGTTGGTGTTGGTGACCTCAGCGGCGCTGGTCCTGTTGGTCGGAGGCTTCGCGGCCCTGCGGTGGTTGTGAGATGACGCGAAGAGGCAGTCCCGCGCTCGTGATACTGCTCTGTTCCGCAGCCGCCCTGACGGCGGCACTGATCAGCGAATATGGTTTCGGGCTGCAGCCTTGCCAGCTTTGCCTCTATCAGCGCGTGCCCTATTATCTGGCGGCTGCCGTGGCGATCATCGCCCTGCGCGCTGGCGCCAAATGGGATAGAGCGTTGCTGGGGTTATGTGCTCTGCTGTTCATCGGCAATAGTGGACTTGCTTTGTTTCATGCCGGGGTTGAACAACATTGGTGGGCCGGGCCGGCCTCCTGCAGCAGCGGCGGCGCCGGTGCCGCGCAGACCATCGAGGAACTGATGGCGCAATTGAACAAGCCGGTGAAGCTGCCCTCATGCGACCAGATCGCCTGGTCTCTGTTCGGTATCAGCATGGCCGGCTATAATGTTTTGGTTAGCCTTGGGCTCGCCCTCTATGCTGGAGTGGCGGCGACAAGAAGCAAGGAGCGGACGATATGAGTGAGGCCACTCAGAGAATGTTGGGCGACCCGTCGCCGGACGAGGCTCTGGCGCGGATGATCCGCGTCGATCAGGCGGGCGAATTTGGCGCGGTCCGAATCTATCAGGGCCAGCGCGCCATCTTGGGGCGCAAACCCGCCTGCGCTGCCGCGCTCAAACATATGGAGGCGCAGGAGCGCGAACATCTGGCCCGTTTCAATCGCCTGCTGGTCGAGCATCAGGTGCGTCCAACCCTGCTCAGTCCGCTCTGGCATATCGCCGGCTATGCGCTGGGCGCCGGTACGGCGCTGTTGGGCGAAAAGGCGGCGATGGCCTGCACCGTGGCGGTCGAGGATGTCATCGAGGAGCACTATGCGAGGCAGGAAGCCGAATTGGGCGATGATCAGGTCGAATTGAAGGCGACCGTCAGCCAATTTCGCGCCGAGGAGCTGGAACATCGCGGCCAGGCGCTGGGTCAGGGCGCCGAACAGGCGGCGTTTTATCCCCTGCTGCACGGCGCCATCAGTGCCGGCACCAGAATGGCGATCTGGCTTTCCGAAAGAATTTAGACTCTTTATGTCGCCTCGCCCCCGGCTCGGCGATTCCGCCGGACGGCCGGCGCGGCGCCAGGCGGCGCCGTGAGCGGTACGCGATTTGGTATGATCGCAAACCGCTCTATGCAGGATCGAGTTCGCTGTCCCAATAGAGGAAATCCCGCCAGCTCTCATGGAGGTAATTGGGCGGGAAGGCGCGGCCATGTTCCTGCAGCAGAAAACTGGTCGGCTCAGTCGGGCGTACCAGGGGAAACATCTGCGCCTGGATCGGCAGGCGGTTGCCCTTGATCAGATTGCAGGGCGAGCAGGCGGTGATCACATTATCCCAGGTGGTGCGGCCACCTTTCGACCGTGGAACGACATGATCGAAGGTCAATTCGTGGGTCGGCAGGGACTCGCCGCAATATTGGCAGGTGAAGCGGTCGCGCAGAAAGACATTGAAACGGGTGAAGGCGGGGCGGCGCGAGGTGGGGATATATTCCTTCAGCGCGATCACGCTGGGCAGCGGCATCTCGGCGCTCGGCGAATGGATCTTGCGGCTATAGACCGACACCACATTGACGCGGTCGGCGACCACCGCCTTGACGGCCTCTTGCCAAGACCACAGAGACAAAGGGTAATAACTTAGCGGACGGAAATCCGCATTGAGGACCAATGCCGGACAGCTTTGAAGCGCTAGGGACAAGCCCGCCCCCTTCTGCCAATATCTTACTAAATTTAGGGTATCTACCAGTTCGGCCTACTAAGCAAGTATAACAATTATATGAATCCGCTCATTTAGGCTTGCTTTTTGGCGAAGCTATCCGCCAGGAAGCGAATTCCCGCAGCAAGGCCGACATCATCGATGGAATGGCCGAGAGCCGGTCGAGCGAGTGTCGTCACCGGCACCTGGAGCAGCTCCAAGGCGCTCTTGGCGAGCCCCATGGATTGAAAGGCGACCACCGCATCCTGCTCGCCATGCACCAGCAAAATGGGGGGTCTCGCGGTAATTTCGCCGCGCAGCTGGTCGGGCGCGACGAGAAGTCCTGAATAGCCAACGATGCCTGCCGCGGGCGCCACCCGACGCAATCCGGCATAGAGCGCCAGCATGGTCCCCTGGGAAAATCCCACCAGCGCCAGATCGGCATCCCGCAGGCCGCGGCTTGTGAGCATTTCGTCGAGATAGGCGTCGATGATTGGCTTGACGTTTTGCAGCCCCTCCCGCATCCGGGCCGGCTCGCGTTGCTGCAGGCTGAACCATTGCCGCCCAAAGGGCGCCATGTCGCAGGGAAAGGGTGCGTGCGGCGAGAGAAATTCGGCGTCAGGCAGGGCGTCCGCGAAATGCGGCGCCAAACCGATCAGATCATCGCCATCGGCGCCCAGGCCATGCAGAAACACCACCAGCTGCTTCGGCTGTTGCCCGGATCGCGGCGCGAGGCCGGGACCGCTCAAGGATGTGCTCGCCATCTTCTCTCCACCTGCAGGATTGAGGTCTGATAGTCTTACCCTATGACCGGATTTACCACCCGTTTTGCACCCAGCCCGACCGGATTTCTGCATTTAGGCCATGCCGCCTCGGCCTGTTTCGCGGCCGATTGTGCGACGGGTGGACGGTTTCTGCTGCGAATCGAGGATATTGATCAGACACGCTGCCGCGCGGAATTCGTGTCGGCGCTGGAAGAGGATCTGGCCTGGCTGGGGCTGGTCTGGCAGGGTCCGGTGCGGCGCCAATCGCGGCATCTGGCGGATTATCGCCGGGCGCTCGACCGTCTGGCGGCGCAAGACCTGCTCTATCCCTGTTTTTGCACCCGCACCACGATCGCCCGCGAGGTCGCTGCCATGGACGGCGCGCCGCAGGGGCCGGACGGACCGCTCTATCCCGGCATCTGCCGGGCGCTCGCGCCGGGTGAGCGAGAGGAGCGGATCGGGCAGGGGGAGGGTTATGCGCTGCGGCTGAAAATGGATGAGGCCGCGCGCCGGGCCGGGCCGTTGATGTGGCATGATCGCGCAGCCGGACGCCAACAGGCGCGGCCGGAAAAATTCGGCGATGTGGTGCTGGCGCGTAAGGACAGTCCAACCAGCTATCATCTGGCAGTTACCGTGGATGACGCGCTCCAAGGCGTCACCCTGGTTACGCGCGCCATCGACCTGTTTCCCGCCAGCCATATCCATCGTCTGCTGCAGGCGCTGCTCGACCTGCCGGTCCCCGAATGGCACCACCATCCGCTGGTGACGGATCAGGCGGGGCGGCGTCTGGCCAAGCGTGACGGCGCGCCGTCGATCCGGCGCTTGCGCGAGCAGGGGTTGACTCCGGTCGAGGTTATCGGGCTGGCGCGATTTTCGCCGCCAGCGGATGGGCGCTTTGCACCAATTTAATTAATTTTTCCTCTAGCACGTGGGTGTAGATCTGGGTCGTGGCGATGTCGGCATGACCCAACATCTGCTGCAGGCTGCGCAGGTCGGCGCCTCCCGCCAGCATGTGGCTGGCGAAGGAGTGGCGCAGCACATGGGGCGAAAGGCAGTTGGGCGGCAATCCGGCGCCGCCCGCCAGACGCTTCAGTTGCTGGGCCACCATCTCCCGGGTCAGATGGCCGCTCCTTCCCCCGCCTGGGAACAGGAAGGGACTGGCTTTCGGCTGGCGCAGGGCCAGCCAGGTCTCGATGGCCCGCAGCGCCGGCAGGCCAAGCGGAATCAGGCGCTCCTTGCCGCCTTTGCCGCGCACCAAGAGGCTGGTCTGGCCGCGTGCAACCGCGGACAGCTTTAGCTCGACCAGTTCCGAGACGCGCAGTCCGCTTGCATAGAGCAGCTCGAGCAGCGCTTCGGCACGGCGCCCATTGACCCCCTTGGCGCGCTGCGCCGACGCCAACAGCAGGGACATGGAGTCGGTTGAAAGAAATTTTGGCAGGCTCAGCCCCAGCTTTGGCGCGTCGATCCCAAGGGTCGGGTCATCCGCGCGCCGTCCCTCGAGGGCAAGGAAATGGAAGAACTGCCGCAAGGCGGAAAGCCGGCGGGCCGCCGTGCGCGGGGCCAGCCGGCGCGCCGTCAGATGACTGAGATAATCGCGAAGGTCTGCGGTCTGGGCCAGTTCCGGCGCAGACCCGATGAAATTACCGAAATCCTCCAGATCACGGCGATAGGCGTCCAAGGTATGATTTGCCGCGCCGCGTTCGGCAGCCATCATTTCCAGGAAGGTTTCCGCCTCGCGCGAGAGGCTCATCGCTGTCAGATCCCGTAAGCCAAAGCCACTTCGAGGGCAAAAGCGCGGGCATCCGCCTCGAGCCCGACCGAACGCAAACTGATGATGATCGAGGCGAATTCGCCGGGTTCGACATCACGCTGTTCGCCCAGGGAGAGCAAACTGTAGAGCACCGCCTCGCCCCGACGGTGGGCGGCGCTGGCGCTCAGCAGGCCGGTGGTCAGGGCGCTCTTCGAGACCTTGCCGGTGATCAGCGGCGCGCCATCGAGAAGCGCCACCCAATCGCCCTCGGGCGGCGTGTCGCCCAGCGCGGTTAGCAGGGTCAGCAGCAATAATCCGTGTTTGGTGCTCTCGCCGACATTTTCATTGCGCGCCTGGTGCCAGGCGGCAAGATCGCCGGCGGTCAGCGCATCGCCGAGGCCGGCCAGGCGGGTCAACGGCTTCAAGGCGGCGAGGTTGACGGCACTGGCGGCGTTCAACAGCGCGTCGGCCCGCAACAGGCCGAGCCAGGGCAGCACAGCTTGCGCCTGCCCGGAAGCCAGCAGCGCGCGCACCGCCCAGGGAGCGAAGCCGGTCAGGTCGGGATTGGCCGGCAGGGATGCCAGCATCGCCCCATAGAGCCAAGGCGCCGTCGCCGGCTCCGCCGAGAGCCCGCGGCGGATCAGCTCGGCCCGGCTGGCGGGAGCGACCTCTTGCAGGGCGGCCTTGTACAGCAGTGCGCGGCTTTTGGCGGTTTTGCCGGTCTCGGCGCCGGCCGCGGCCAGTTCGGTCGGGTTGAAGGGCACGCCATCAATGGTCTGGCGCAAGAGCTCGGGACCGGTCACGCCGAGCGCCAAGGCGCGTTCGGCTGCCAGCAGCCGGGTCTCGGGCGAGGCGCCCGGCGCTTGCGCCAGAGCCGGGAGATAAGCCGCCGGGCTGGTCGCAGCCGCACCGTCAGGCAGCGGAAACTTGGCGAAACTCGCGAGCGCGATAGCGACCGGCGACGCGTCGCTGATGCGGTCGAGCCTGGCGGGTGGCAATCCTGAGAGCAGATCGGCCGCCGCCAGGAACAGCGGATCATGCAGCTTCTGGTCGCGTAACAGATCGATGCCGAGCGCCGCCTCGCTCCCCTTGCCTGCCTGATATTGGCACAGGACCTGGAGTTCGGTTGCGTAATTGTCGTTGTTTTGCGCCACCCGGAAAGCCGGCTCCTGGGCACAGGCCGCGGCAAGGTCGCCGGTCAGCAGCGCGCTATCGATCTGCAGCCGGTGAAGGATCGGCGTCATCGCCGGGGTAGGCACCCGCTTCAGCAGAGCGACCGTCGCCTCGGTGGCGCCCATGCTGGCCAGTTTACCGGCCCGCAGCGCGATCAGTGTTTCGCCGGAGGTTTTGCCGGCAGGCATGCTGGCGGCGCTCTCCAACAGGCGGAGTTGGAGCGTGCGCAGGCTGCGCCAGGCGGGCTGGTTGGACAGCAAAGGCAGGGCCTTGCTGACCAGACCGAGGCCGCTCTCGGCCCAAAGCGTCACGCCAAGACCGCCATGTTGCTCATCGAGGAGGCCGATTTCGTTGGGATTAAGGCTCGCCAATTCCTGTACTTGAATGGAATCAGTGGATGGAGCGAGCGTAATCGGCTCATTCTGTGCCAAGACGGGCAGAATTGGGCCGCCACAGCTGGCAACCAGCAGCATGATCGAGATCGGTCGGTGCAACATACAGCGCTCGCGCTTTGTGGTAAGGTGAGGGAATGACGTCGTTTTCGAAGTGTATCGGGGCCTTGATCCGACTGCAACGCCGCCCGTCCTCTGTCGGCATGACCGGGGAGGCGTCGCTTGACTCATGATCAGGTAACCACCTATCGCGCCGGGCCGGCCAAGTCGGTGGTGCTGGTCGGTCTGATGGGGGCCGGCAAAAGTTCGGTCGGCCGTCGCGTCGCCAGCCGCCTCGGCCTGCCTTTTTTCGATGCCGACCAGGAAATCGAAGCCGCCGCCGGCTGCTCTATCGCCGATCTGTTCGCCCGCTATGGCGAGGCCGCTTTCCGTGACGGCGAACGGCGCGTGATGGCCAGGCTGCTCGCGGGACCCTTGGCGGTGATCGCGACAGGCGGTGGCGCCTTCATCGATCCGATGACGCGCGGTCTTATCGCCGAGCGCGCCCTGTCGGTCTGGCTGCGCGCCGATCTCGAACTGCTGGTCAAACGGACCGCCGGCCGCGATCACCGGCCGTTGCTGAAAGCCGGCGATCCACGCCTCATCCTGTCCGCCTTGATCGATCAGCGTCATCCGATCTATGGTCAGGCTGATCTGGTGGTGGATAGTCTCGATCAGCCGACCGATCTGACCGTCCTCAAAGTCCTGCGGGCTGTGGCCGATCACGGCCAATCCCTGCAAAGCCGCCCCAAAACCCAGGAATTGTCCGGAAATGACGCATCTTGAAGCCGAGCCGAGGATCCGGCTGGATCTCGCTGAGCGCAGCTATGAAATCCATGTGGCCGCCGGGCTGCTGGCCCGCGCGGGAGCGCTGATCCGGCCGCATGTCGGATCGAACCGCCTGTTCGTTATCGCCGATGCCACCGTCGCCGAGCTGCATGGCGCGGCGTTGGCGGCGTCACTGGCCGCCGCTGGATTAGAGTTCTCGGTAATCCTAATTCCGCCGGGTGAAGGATCGAAGAGCTTTGCCCAATTGGAGAGTCTGCTCGATATTTTGCTCGATGCCGCACCCGAACGGTCAACCGCACTGCTGGCGTTCGGCGGTGGCGTGGTCGGCGATCTTACCGGGTTTGCCGCTTCGGTATTGCTGCGCGGCGTTCCCTTCCTGCAGATGCCGACCACCCTGCTGTCCCAGGTCGACAGTTCGGTCGGTGGCAAGACCGGCATCAATATGAGGCAGGGCAAGAATCTGGTCGGCAGCTTCTACCAGCCGCGTCTGGTGCTGGCGGATATCGATCTGCTCGATAGCCTGCCGCGGCGGGAATTGCTCTCCGGCTATGGCGAAGTGGTGAAATATGGGTTGATTGATGACGCCGATTTCTTCGCCTGGCTCGAAAGCAACGGCGCCGCGCTGCTGCGGGGCGACCGGGAACTCCGGCGCCAGGCGGTTGATCATTGCTGCCGGGCCAAGGCCCGCATCGTCGGCGCCGATGAGCGCGAGCAAGCGAACCGTGCGCTGCTCAATCTCGGACATACCTTCGGCCACGCGCTCGAGGCCGAAACCGGTTTCTCGTCGACCTTGCTGCATGGTGAGGCGGTGGCGCTCGGATGCCTGATGGCCTTTGGTCTCTCGGTCCGGCTCGATCTCTGCCCGGCGGAGGATTTCCTCCGCCTCTGCCGCCATCTGCATCAGATCGGACTGCCCACCGCTTTGCCGCCGGGCCCAGACTGGGACGCCCAGCGGCTGTTTGCCCATTTCGCCCATGACAAAAAGGTCAGTCAAGGCCGGCTGACCTTCATTCTGGCGCGCGGCATCGGAAAAAGCTTCGTCAGCCGCGACGTCCCGACCGAGATCCTGCTTGAAGTGCTGGAAGATTGGATCGAGGACTCGCGGGAGATTGGTTCATCATGATCGGCGATCTGCTGCTGATCGGCCTGCTGCTGCTGTTCCTGTTCCTGTTCTCGAGCGCCGAGACCGCGCTGACCGTGGTGTCGCGGCCCTTGATGCACCAGCTCGACCTCGAGGGCGACAAACGCGCCAGTCTGGTCAATCGCCTGTTGGAGCGAAGAGATCGCCTGCTTGGCAGTGTGTTGCTCGGCAATACCTTGGCGCAGATCCTCGCCTCGGCCATGGCGACATCGGTCGCGATCCGCCTGAATGGCGATGTCGGCGTCGCCTACGGGACGATCCTGCTGACAGTTATCGTGCTGGTATTTTGCGAAATCCTGCCGAAGACGGTCGCACTCAACAATGCCAACCGCCTGGCGCCGCTGCTCGCCCCCGTGATGCGGGTGGTGGTATGGCTGCTTGGACCGATCAGTCTGGCAGTGCAGACCCTGGTCAATTTCATGCTGCGGATCGTCGGCGTGCCGTCCCATAGCGAGACCGACAGCGACGCCACCCGTGCGGAACTGCGGGGCGCGATCGATATCCACACCGCCGAAGCCGAACAGGAGGTGCGCCATGAGGGCAAGATGCTCCGCTCGATCCTCGATCTCGGCGACGTGCAGGTCGCTGAGGTGATGACGCACCGCAAGAATATCGTGATGATCGATGCCGGCCAGCCGGTGGCGACGATTCTCGATCAGGTGATCACCAGCCCCTTCACCCGACTGCCTCTGTGGCGCGAGTCGACCGATAATATTGTTGGCACGCTGCACTCCAAGGCCCTGCTGCGGGCGCTGCGCGACCATGAGGGCAAGCTCGACGAGATCAAGATCGATCAATTGGCGACCGCCCCCTGGTTCATTCCCGACCAGACCACCCTGCTCGACCAGTTGCAGGCCTTTCGCGAAAGACGCGAGCATTTCGCCGTGGTGGTCGATGAATATGGCGCGCTGCAGGGCGTCGTGACCCTTGAGGATATTCTCGAAGAGATCGTCGGCGATATTTCGGATGAGACCGATGTGGTGGCGAGCGGCGTCAAGCTGCAGGCCGACGGCACTCTGCTGATCAATGGCGATGTCACGCTCCGCGACCTCAACCGCGATTTCGACTGGCGCCTGCCCGACGAACACGCGGTCACCCTGGCCGGCCTGATCCTGCATGAGTCGCGCATGATTCCGGATATCGGCCAGCTCTTCCTGTTTCACGGGTTCCGTTTCGAGGTCTTGCGCCGGCTGCGCAATCAGATCACCCTGATCAGACTCACTCCGCCGAAAGACGAGACAAAAGCCTGATGCCTTTGCCGCCCCCCGCTCCGCGAAAACATCTCCATACCAGGCAAGTCATTTGCCAGGGCTTCAAGCGCGAGGATGGGTTGTGGGATATCGAGGGCCAGATGACCGACACCAAGACCTACGACTTCCCCAATGAGGACCGCGGCGGCCAGGTGCGGGCCGGCGAGGCGGTCCATCACATGGTGGTGCGGGTTACCATCAATGACGCCATGCTGATCCTGGATGCCGAGGTGGCGATGGATTTCACACCCTTCTCGGTCTGCCCGGCGATCGCGCCGAGTTTCAAAGGACTGGCCGGCATGGTGCTCGGGCCCGGCTTCAAGAAAAATCTGTTGGCAAAATTCGGCGGCACGATGGGCTGCACTCACATCGTCGAACTGATGGGGCCGATTGCCACGACGGCATTCCAGACTCTCTCGGTCAAGGGGCCGCGCACCAGCGGCGACAGCAAGCCGTCGGTGATCGACCGCTGCCATGCGTTTGCCGCCGACGGGCCGGTGGTGGCGCGGCTCTGGCCGCGCTTCAGCAGCAAAGCCAATCCCTGACGCCGTCGATTTTAACCGAGCCGTTATTGCTACTCCCCGGCCGAGCCCTCATTATGGAATGATGAGTAGTCACAGCCGAATTTTCTGGCCGCCAAAAGGCCACAGCAAAGGCCAGCCGGGTCGCGCCGCCAAGCAGGCGCAAGCCAGCCAGGCTTTGCGCGCCTGCGATCATCCCGATTGCGTCCTGGCCGGCGATTATCGCGCGCCGAAATCGCGCGACGCGCTCAATGACTATTACTGGTTCTGCCTCGATCATGTGCGGGCCTACAACAGCGCCTGGAATTTCTATGCCGGGATGAATCCTGAGGAAATCGAGACCTTGCTGCGCAATGACGTTACCTGGGAGCGCCCCACCTGGCCGCTTGGAAAGCGCGGCAGCGGCTCGCGCTTCGACGCCAGCCGGATCAAGGATGGCTTCGGCGTGTTCGGCGAGGATTTCGGTGAGACCGTGCATGATCGCGCCCAACCCGCGGGCCCCGAGCTCTCAGCGATGCGCGAGATGAATCTCTCGGCGCCCCTGAGTGTCGAGCTGCTCCGCGCCCGCTATCGCGAACTCTGTAAAATACATCACCCCGATGCCAATGGCGGCGACAAAGAGGCAGAAGAACGCTTCAAACGAATTGGCCAAGCTTACAAAACTCTGATGGAAAGTCTATTGTGACGAAACACTTGCAAAGCAGCCCCGGCATGACAGACCTAGCAGCCAATCATCCTCTCAACCTGCCGGACATCAGCATTTCGGTTCGCCAGACCTTCGGGCTCGATAGCGATATGATGGTGCCGGCCTTCAGCGAGGGAAGCTCGCACGTCCCCGAACGCGATGATTCCTACCGCTTCGACCATGACACCACCATGGCCATTCTGGCCGGCTTCGCCCATAACCGCCGGGTGATGGTGCAGGGCTATCATGGCACCGGCAAATCGACGCATATCGAACAGGTCGCGGCAAGGCTCAACTGGCCCTGCATCCGCATCAATCTCGACAGCCATGTCAGCCGCATCGATCTGATCGGCAAGGATGCCATCGTCCTCAAGGACGGCCAGCAGGTGACCGAATTCAGGGAAGGGATTCTGCCCTGGGCGCTGCAGCATCCGACCGCTCTGGTGTTCGATGAATATGACGCCGGCCGGCCCGACGTGATGTTCGTGATCCAGCGTGTGCTTGAGGTCGAGGGCAAGCTGACCCTGCTCGATCAGAGCCGCGTGATCCGCCCGCATCCGTCCTTTCGCCTGTTTTCCACCGCCAATACGGTGGGGCTGGGCGACACGACCGGCCTCTACCACGGTACCCAGCAGATCAATCAGGGACAGATGGATCGCTGGAACATCGTCGCTACCCTGAATTATCTCGATCACGAGGCCGAGGTGGCGATCATGCAGGCCAAGATGCCCGCCTATGGTGACGCCGCCGGAAGCGAAGCGATCAACAACATGGTGCGGGTTGCCGATCTGACCCGCCAGGGCTTCATCAATGGCGATATCTCCACGGTGATGAGCCCGCGCACCGTGCTGACCTGGGCGGAAAACGCCCTCATTTTCGGCGAAGTCGGCTTTGCCTTTCGCCTGACCTTCCTGAATAAATGCGATGAGACCGAGCGCAGCGTGGTGGCCGAATATTATCAGCGCTGTTTCGGCATGGAATTGCCCGAAACCATGGCGCGGGTGGCTCTGACCTGAGAATGGCCGATCGCGCCAACCATGACCTGGCTTTGGGCCATGGCGAAGAGACGCCGGCCGACCTGGTCAAGCGCACCACCCAATCGGTCTTGCGCGCGATCGCCGGACGGGCCGATGTCACCGTGACCTATGCCAGCGGGCCAGCCGGGGTGCGTGGCGCCAATGTCCGTTTGCCGCCGCCGCCTCGCCAGCCGCATCTGCAGGATCTCTCGCGCCTGCGCGGCGCCGCCGACGCTGCCGGCTTGCGTTTGCGTTTCCATGACGAGGCGGTGCATCAGAAGCTGATGCCGATCGGGAGCGACGCCAAGGATCTCTATAACGTCATGGCCCAGGCGAGGGTCGAAGCGATCGGCGCGAACATCATGAAAGGCGTCGCTCTCAACCTTGATGCGGCGCTTGAGGCGCGTTACCAGTCCGAGGGCTACGCTGCCATGACCAGCCGGGACCAGGTGCCCCTGGCCGAGGCGGTGCGTTTGATCCTGCGGGAAAAATTGGCCGGACAGGCGGTGCCGCCCTCGGCGCGCATGGCGGTCGAACTGTGGCGGGATCAGGTTGAGGGCAAGCTCAATCGCCATGTGGCGAACCTGCAGCGGGCGCTGAATGATCAGGATCGTTTCGCTCACGCCGTCCGCGACGTGATTGCCGCCCTCGATATCGAGCCCTTCGATGAGACACCGCCCGAAAGGGACGCGGACCAGCAGAATGGCGAGGGTTCCGGCGGTCAATCCGACCCCGAGCAGGACTCCGGCTCGGAACAGAAAGGAACGCCCGGCGCCGACGGCCAGAGCGAAGCGGCGCTCGGCGAGGCGGAAAGCGTCGAAGCTGAAGAGGGCGAGGGGCAGGGCGGCGATCCGGTGATGATGCCGGGCCATGGCAGCGAGGAAGCCGGCGGCGCGGCGCAACCGCGCGCCGGCCATCAAGCCAATGAGTCTTTCGAGAAGCCTTATGCCATCTTCAGCGAACATTTCGATCAAGTGCTTGATGCAACTGATCTCTGCGAGCCCGACGAGCTGGCGAGATTGCGTCATCAGCTCGATCAGCAATTGCAGCATCTGCAGGGCGTGGTGGCGCGCCTTGCCAACCGGCTGCAGCGCAAATTGATGGCCAAGCAGACCCGGGCGTGGAATTTCGATCTGGAAGAAGGGATGCTGGATGCCGGCCGGCTGGCCCGGGTGATTGCCAATCCCACCCATAGCCTGTCTTTCAAGCAGGAGACCGACACCAATTTCCGTGACACGGTGGTCTCGCTGCTGATCGATAATTCCGGCTCCATGCGCGGCCGCCCCATCGCGGTGGCCGCCATGAGCGCTGACATCCTTGCCCGAACGCTGGAACGCTGCGGTGTCAAGGTCGAGCTGCTGGGCTTCACCACCAAAGCCTGGAAGGGCGGCCAGTCGCGCGAGAAATGGGTGACCGACGGTAAGCCGGCCTTCCCCGGTCGCCTCAATGATTTGCGTCATATCATCTATAAAGCGGCCGATCAGCCTTGGCGACGCGCCCGCAAGAATCTCGGTCTGATGCTGAAGGAAGGGCTGCTGAAAGAGAATATCGACGGCGAGGCGCTGATGTGGGCGCATAACCGGCTGCTCGGCCGGCCGGAACAGCGGCGCATTGTCATGGTGATCTCGGACGGCGCACCGGTCGACGATTCGACCCTGTCGGTCAATAATGGCAGCTATCTCGAACGCCATCTGCGCGATGTGATCAGTTGGATCGAGAACAATTCGCAGATCGAATTGGTGGCCATCGGCATCGGTCACGATGTGACGCGCTATTACCGGCGCGCGGTCACCATCTCTGACGCCGAAGAGTTGGGCGGCACTATGCTGCAGCAGCTGACTAGCCTGTTCGATGAGCCTGGACGTTGAGGATGGATTTGGGCGTGCGCCGAAAGGATCAGGGCCGGCTGGAGCGATAGCGGAGGGGGAAAACGCTTGCGTCCAATTTAATCTGCCGGCCCTGTCGTCTTTGTCCTGTCGCTCCTCCTTTAGGGGGAGTTTCGGCTGGGGGAGCCGGAGGAGCGACATCGGGACCTTCGTCCCTGATCGAGATCGCCGCGGTGGGCGCGGAGGCCTCTCTCAGACAGTCAGAGCACCGGTCTATCAGGGTCGCGTCCGGGGGGGAGCCGGGGGGGAATGCTTTCCGCTGATGGGCCGATCTCTCTGCCTGCAAAAAAGAGACTATCGGCGCACTGTGGCAAGAAAAAGGCAAAACCAAGGAGATTTGGTGTGTGGGGCTTAAACCCCGATCTTCCCCATCGCCAGAAATTTCTCACGCCGCCGCGCGCGCAGCTGTTCACCGTCCATTCGATTGAAATTCCTGATGGAATCGCCGACATAGCGCCCCAATGAGGCGATCGTCTGGTCGGGGTGGCGATGCGCCCCGCCGAGCGGTTCGGGGATGATGGTGTCTATGACATTAAGGCGCAAAAGATCTTGCGCCGTCAATTTCAGAGCGTCGGCGGCGTCCTTGGCGGCATCGCCGCTGCGCCACAAAATACCGGCGCAGCCTTCCGGGCTGATCACGGAATAGATCGAATGTTCCAACATCACCACGCTATTGCCGGTGGCCAGCGCGATCGCGCCGCCCGATCCGCCTTCTCCGATGATGGCGGCAATCAATGGTACGCGGATATCGAGGCAAGTCTCGATCGCCCGCGCGATCGCCTCCGACTGGCCGCGCGCCTCGGCATCGACGCCGGGATAGGCGCCGGCCGTATCGATCAGGGTGATCACCGGGACGCTGAAATGGTCGGCCATCCGCATCAACCGTTTGGCCTTACGATAGCCCTCGGGGCGCGCCATGCCGAAATTATGGATCAGCCGCTGTTCCGTATCGCGGCCCTTTTCGGTGCCGATCACCATTACCGTCTGGCCGGACAACTGCCCGAGGCCGCCGATGATCGCCTTGTCCTCGCCGAACAGCCGGTCGCCGGCCAGGGGCGTGAAATCGCTGATCAGGGCGGCGATATAATCCGATGCGTGCGGCCGATCGGGATGTCGCGCCACCTGAGTCTTCTGCCAGGGCGTCAATTTTCCATAGCTGCCGGTCAGCAGGCGGTCGAGTTTGATTTGCAGCCGATTGATCTCGTCGGCGATATTGAGGCCGTCGGAGTCGCTCAAATGGCGCAACTCTTCGATCTTGTTTTCCAACTCGGCGATGGGTTTTTCGAAATCAAGAAAATGCATGGCAGCGGCTTTTAGCACAGGGCATCGCCTTGTGGAAGCGCGCGCCGCACTCTATAATAACAGCTATGTTTGCTGATCAGACTTTGACGCCAAAGGAAGCGGTTCGTTTTTGTGCTTTGGGACTGGTTTCCGAGGCGCCGCAACGCTATGCGACTCTGGCTGGCGCAGTCCGGCATTTTTGCGGACGCATCGCCGGGCCGTCCCTTGATCTGATGGGAACCTCCATCGAGATGCTGCGCTACGAAGGCCTGGTCGCGGCGCTCGATGGTCAAGGCATGGAAGATGACGCGCTGCTGACGATTACCGAGACCGGTAGTGTTGTGCTCAAGACCCTGCTGACTGCCCGTTTGCGTCCGGCCTCCGATCTGACCAAGCTGGTCATCGCCCTCAAGATGCGCTTTCTGCAAATTCTGCCGAGTGAGGAGCGCCAGGCGCAGATCGAGATGCTGATCGATGTGACCGAAACCGAGCTCGCGCGCCTTGAGGATCTGGCCGACAGCACCAGTGAAGGCGGCGCTCTCTTCGGCCGCTGGCTCGATTTCGAGATCGATCAGAGCCGTCAGCATCTTGCCTGGCTGGAGACTCTTTCGCTTACCTGAAGGCCGCCCGGCGCAGCCGGTCATTGATCGCGGCGCCCAGTCCGTGATCAGGAATCGGCATCACCGCGATCCCGCGGAAGGTCGGGCGGTCAAGAGCCCGCAACATGGCGAATAGATTGGCTGCGGCTTCCGCCAGATCGCCCCTCTCACTCAGATTGAGCATGGCGTCACGCGCCGGACCAAAACCGAGCAGCGCCTCTCCGCTTTGCGCCAGATCGGCATCGAGCCTGACCGGCAGATGCGGTGCGTAATGGCTGAGCAGCATGCCGGGCGATTTCGGTCCACCCAACTCGACGGCGCGCGCCACGGCGATCGGTCCCAGATGCTCCTGCAGCGTCTCGCGTGGGATGCCGCCTGGCCGCAACAGGATCGGGCGCTCGCCGGTCAGATCGAGGACTGTCGATTCGACTCCCACCATGCACGGGCCGCCATCCAGCACCATCGCCACCTGCCTTTCCATCTGACCATTCTCGATATGGTCGGCGACGTGCCGAGCGGTGGTTGGGCTGACCCGTCCGGACGGATTGGCGCTCGGCGCGGCGATTGGACATCCGGCGGCCTGCAACAGCGCCAGGGCGATCGGGTGGGCGGGAATCCGAACCGCCAGACTGTCGAGCCCGGCTGAGGCCAACAGCGATACCGGACTGTCGGAGCGTCGCGGCAAAACCAGGGTCAAAGGACCCGGCCAGAACGCGGCGGCCAATTTCTGCGCGCGCTTGTCGAAGCGAACCAGGTCCGCCGCCTCGGCGGCGTCGGGCACATGAATAATCAACGGATTGAAGCTGGGCCGCCCCTTGGTCGCGAAGATCGAGGCGACCGCGAGATCATTCCCGGCATCGCCGCCCAAGCCATAGACCGTCTCGGTGGGGAAAGCGACCAATCGCCCGGCGCGGAGCAATGCGGCAGCGGCGGCGATATTTTCCTTGCTAGCGGAAACAATAGACATAGATAAAAAAACGGTCTCTGAGTGTCTGATCTGACAAGGTTTAGTCAAATTGAAGAAAACCTTCTCACTTTTAACGAAAAAGGGCCGTCCACCCGAACGGCCCCCATCTCTATTATGTGTAGGAACGGATCACCGATCGCCGTGACCCGGAGCCAAGTCACCGCAAATACATGTGCGGCGGCCATAAAACAGATAATCTTTCATATCTGTTACCATTATCTTGTCTGATTTGTCTGGCAAAGTCAAGAAAACTAAGCCTCGCTATAGTCCGTGGCCGTGAATCTCCAGGCCTTGACCTGCCCTGACCAATGGTCGCGGGCCAAGCCCGCCTTGAGCCACAAATGCCCGAGGAAATCCGCCGGATCCGGCAGTTGCGACCAGACGACCGGCAGGAACAGGGCGCGGCGTTCCTGATCTTCGACAATGATCCCGTCCCGCCCCGGCTTCAATTGGCTGAGGAAATCGGCACGGTCACGGAATTTCATCGGTTCGGGCGGGCTGAGCAGGGACAGGGACAGGGTTGCCATCGCCAATTCGTCGATCGTCAGCGGTGGGAAGCGCGGGTCGGCGAAGGCGGCGCGGACGGCGTTTTCGGCGACATCTTCGACGAGCGGCCGGAACGCCTCCACCGTGCCGATACAGCCGCGCAATGCGCCACCCTTATAGAGAGTGACGAAACTCGCCCCCAATTCCTGCATCGGCGGCAAAATAGCAACAGTCAGTGGCGCGGGTTCAGACTCAAAGTTCCGGGCGATGGAACGGCGCGCCAGATCCAGCAGCAGGCTGGCAACCGAGACCGGCGGCGCCTCGCGGAGGGCCCAGGCGCCATAACCGACCACGCGGTCGCGCGGACCGGCCGTGTCGCCGGAATTGCGCAGATCGAGCCGTTCGATCCGCATATTTCGCTGTTTGGCAATCTGCAGCAGCCCGCCGAGGGGAGTGCGGCCACAGGCGCTGGCGTGATCGAAGGCCTTGGCGTCGAAGCGTTCGATCGCCCGCGCCGTGATGGTGTCCTGTCTGGTTGCGCTGTCGTGATCCTGATAATGGCTGAGGTCCGAGCTCACCACGATCAAGGTTTCGGGGCCGCCCCATTCCGCGCGCAAAATGTCGGCGACCAGATCGTCCGATGCATCCCCCGCCACCAGGGGCAGCAGGGAAAAATGCCCCAGCATGGTCTGTAGAAAGGGCAGATGGACCTCCAGACTATGTTCCGCCGCATGGGCCTGATCGATGGTGTGGACTCCCGCCACCGACTCCAGCCGCCGGATCGCCGCCTGATCGACCGGCACATCGCCGAGAGGGGTACGGAAGGAACTGGCGGTACTCGCGCTGACGCCAGCGAAAGCGAGCCGATGGGCCGGCCCGATCAACACGACGCGGGTGATCGAGTGGCGCGCCGGCGCCAATCTTGCGTAAGCGCAAGCGGCTATCGCGCCGGAATAAATATAGCCAGCATGAGGGACGATCAACGCTTTTGGCGCCGGATGATGGGTGGGGGGCACTGCTGCCAGCAGCTCGGTCAATTGGGCGGACAAACCGGCAGGATCATCAGGATAGAAGCTGCCGGCAACGGCGGCAGGACGGATTACACCCATGATTGAAACCCTCGCTGAATCGACTCCCCCGTTACTTCCCTGTCAAAGCCCGCTGGCGTAACAGATGATCGGCCAAGGTAACCGCCATCATCGCCTCGGCCACCGGGACCCCGCGAATCGCGACGCAGGGATCATGGCGGCCTTTGGTCGAGATGTCGATTTCATTGCCATACTGGTCGACCGAGCGTCTGGGCGCCAGGATCGAGCTGGTTGGTTTGACCGCCATGCGCGCGATGATGTTTTGACCTGTCGAAATGCCCCCCAAGATACCACCGGCATGGTTCGATAGGAAATGAACATGACCGTCCTTCATGCGCATTTCGTCGGCATTATCGTCACCGCGCAGGGAAGCCGCGGCGAAGCCGTCGCCGATTTCGACGCCTTTGACCGCGTTGATGCTCATCAGGCCCTTGGCGAGATCGGCATCCAGCTTGTCATAGACCGGCGACCCGAGCCCGGCCGGCACATTCTCAGCCACCAACTCGACCACGCCGCCCAGTGAAGAGCCATTCTTGCGCGCCTGGTCGAGCTGGCTTGCCCAGCGCTCCGCGCTCGCCGCATCGGGGCACCAGAAGGGATTTTCCGTCACCTGCGCCCAATCCCATCGGTCGCGGTCGATCGGATCGGGGCCCATCTGCACCAGGGCGGCGCGGATGATCACCCCGCCCGGCACCAGATGGTCCAGCACGAGACGCGCCACCGCGCCGGCCGCCACCCGCATGGCCGTCTCGCGGGCCGAGGATCGGCCGCCACCACGATAGTCGCGGATGCCATATTTGATCTGATAGGTATAGTCGGCATGGCCGGGGCGGAAGGCGTCCTTGATATCGCTGTAATCCTTCGAACGCTGATCCTCATTCTCGATCAGCAGACCGATCGGCGTGCCGGTGGTGACTCCCTCGAACACACCCGATAGGATGCGGATCCGGTCAGCTTCCTGGCGCTGGGTGGTGAAGCGGTTCTGGCCCGGTTTGCGGCGGTCCAGCCAAGGCTGGAGCAGCTCTTCGCTGATGGGAATGAGCGAGGGCACGCCATCAATGACGCAACCGATCGCCGGTCCGTGACTTTCCCCAAAACTGGTGAAGCGGAACAGGGTGCCGAAGCTGTTGCCCGACATGATGATCAGACGGTGGAGATATCGGGAGCGTCACCCCGCTTCATGCCGACCACATGATAACCGCAATCGACATGATGAACCTCGCCCGAGACGCCGCTCGACAGATTGGACAGAAGATAAAGTCCGGCGCCGCCGACATCTTCCAGGGTCAGATTGCGCTGTAGCGGCGAATTATACTGGTTCCATTTGAGGATATAGCGGAAATCCCCGATCCCCGATGCCGCCAGAGTTTTGACCGGGCCGGCCGACAGGGCGTTGACCCGCACGTTCTGATCGCCGAGATCCATCGCCAGATAGCGCACCGAGGCTTCGAGCGCCGCCTTCGCCACGCCCATCACATTATAATGGGGCATGACCTTTTCGGCGCCGTAATAGGTCAGGGTCAACAGGCTGCCGCCTTCTTGCATCAGGGGCGCGGCCTGCCGGGCGATCGCGGTGAAGGAATAGCAGGAGATCGCCATGGTGCGATTGAAGTTCTCGGCCGAGGTGTCGAGATATTTCCCCTTCAGCTCCTCCTTGTCGGAGAAGGCAATAGCGTGCAGGAGAAAATCGATCTTGCCCCAGCTTTTGCCGATCTCGGTGAACAGCATTTCCAGGCTGCCCTGCTCGGAGACGTCACAAGGCAGCACCAGGCTGCTGCCCAGGCTCTCGGCGAGGGGCCGCACCCGCTTTTCCAGAGCCTCGCCCTGATAGGTGAAAGCTAACTCGGCGCCCTGCGCCGCAACTGCCCGGGCGATCGCCCAGGCCAGGGAGCGCTCATTGGCGACCCCCATGATCAATCCTCGCTTGCCCGCCATCAAAGCAGTCGGCACCGTCATGCAATCCTCGCTCAAAACGAATTCTTGTGTCAAAACCTTAACATCCTACACTAAAGCACGGTAGGGGCAAAGGCAGTGAGGGAAGACCCAATATGCGCGTGCCGGACGATGTTCGGTCCAAGGTCAATCGAGCAGGCCAATTCATCACCACGGTGCAGAAGCGCTTTCGCGCCGACGATGCGCTGATGATGGCGGCCGCTCTTTCCTATACCTCGCTTTTGTCCCTGGTACCGCTGCTGACCATAGCCCTGGCGATCCTCGCCGCCTTTCCAACCTTCGAACCGATCCGCCATCAATTGCAGATCACCCTGGTCGGCGCGCTGGTGCCGGATGTCGGGCAACAGGTCCGTCAGATCATCGACGGGCTGATCGGCAATGCGGGCAATTTGACCGCCTTTGGCATATTGGGGCTGGTGTTCACCGCAATTCTGCTCCTGGTGACCATTGAAGATGCGCTCAACCGCATCTTCCGCGTCGACAAACCGCGCTCGATGATGTCGCGCGTGCTGGTTTATTGGACCTTCGTTACGCTCGGTCCGCTTCTGCTGGCGGCCAGCCTCTCCATCACCGACTGGCTGATGGCGGCCAGCCATCACCGCCCCCAGTTGGCCGGGCCGGTAAGCTTTTGGCGCGACGCCGTTAGCTTTCTGTTCCGCTTCCTGATGCAGGTGGCGCTGTTCAGTCTGATCTATTGTGTCGTGCCCAATCGGCCGGTCCCAGCGCGCGACGGGCTGCAGGGCGGCCTGCTGGCGGCGCTGGCCATCGCCGCCCTGCGTATCATGTTCAATATCTATGTAACCGATCTGCGTGCAAACCAGTCCCTCTACGGCGCCCTGGCCGCCTTACCGATCCTGCTCTTCTGGATGTATCTGGTGTGGGCCGCGGTGCTGGCCGGCGCCGAATTTACCGCCAGTCTGCTGGAACAGAAAAAGTGATCATTCCATTCCGACCTTCTTGCGTACCTCATAAGGATTGCGGGCTTCCCAGCTCTTGAGGAAATTGGCCAGCTCGTCATCGGCGCGGTCCGGCAATGTCACTTGCAGGGTTACCAACTGATCGCCGCGCACCTTGCCGATCCCTGTCGCGCCTTTGCCCTTGAGTCGCAGCGTAGTGCCGCTATTGGCGCCGGGCGGAATGGTCAGGGTCACGCGTCCGTCGATCGTCGGCACGGTGATTTTGGCACCGCTGATCGCCTCAGCCAGGGTGACCGGCACGGTGATGAGTATATCGTCGCCGTGGCGGGTGAAAAAGTCATGCGGATCGATCTTGATCTCGATCAAGGCATCGCCGGCCGGCCCGCCGCCGCGACCCGGATTGCCTTGTGACTTGAGGCGCAGAACCGACCCATCCTTGGCGCCGGGCGGTACCTTGACATCAAGATTCTTGCCCGAAGGCAGGGTGATCCGCTTGGTTGCGCCAAGCGCCGCTTCGGTGAAATCGATTCGAAGCGAAAATTGCGAATCACTGCCCGGCCCTGGCGCCATGCCCGGCGCCTCTTCGTCGAACGGCGACCAGCTGTGGCCGCGGCCCTTGCTGCGGCGGCGCAGCAATTCGTCGAAGATATCCTGGGCATTGTCATTGAACTGGAATCCGCCGCTGCCAGCTCCCCCTCTGCCAGCTCCCCCTCCGCCAGCCCCCCCTCCGCCAGCCCCCCCTCGGGCGCGGGCGCGCGGGCGCTCGGCGCCGTTCGCGTCGATCTCGCCGGCATCGAAGCGGGCCCGCTTCGCCGGGTCGCTCAACAGATCATAGGCGCTGCCGACCCGCTTGAAACGGTCCTCGGCGCTTTTATCCTCGGGATGCAAATCGGGATGCAGCCCGCGCGCCAATTTGCGGTAGGCGGTCTTGATCTGTTCGGCGCTGGCGTCCTTGGCGACGCCAAGGACTTTGTAGGGATCTTCCAAACCACAAGGGCCTTTGTCTGAGGGTTGTTTTCAATCGAGATACAAGATAGTGGGATGCTCTCACCTTGTCGAACCTAACGACTGAGCGAAAGTGCAGCAATGACCGACGAAGATCCCTTCACCCTGTTTCGCGACTGGCTGAGCGAGGCGGAACGGAGCGAACCAAACGATCCCAATGCCATGGCGCTGGCGACGGTCGATGAGCAGGGTCGCCCCTCGGTCCGTATGGTGCTGCTGAAGGATTTCGATCCGCAGGGATTTGTTTTCTATACCAATCTGGAGAGTCGCAAAGGCTCGGAGCTGTCTCGCAATCCCTCAGCTTCCTTATGTCTGCATTGGAAAAGCCTGCGGCGGCAGATCCGTGTCGAGGGCGCCGTCACCCAAGTAAGCGATGCCGAGGCCGATGAGTATTTCGCCAGTCGGCCGCGCGGCAGTCAGATCGGCGCCTGGGCATCGAGCCAGTCGCGCCCGCTGGGCAGCCGCTTCGAGCTTGAGCGCCGGGTCGGCGAGACCGCCGCGCATTATGGGATCGACAAGATTCCCAGACCAAAGCACTGGTCCGGTTTCCGTCTGGTACCGCGCCGTCTCGAATTCTGGCAAGATCGCCCCTTCCGGCTGCATGACCGCCTGGTCTATAACCGGCAGGGCGACGGTTGGAGCACCGAGCGCCTTTATCCTTGAGCTGAAGGGAGGCGGCGCGTGACTCAGCATGACAAAGCGAGGCTGATGCGTGCGGCCAGCCTGGTCTCCATGGGGGTCGCGGTCGCCATGGTGGCGGCCAAGCTGGCCGCCTGGATCGTGACCGGATCGGTGGCGCTGCTGTCGACTCTGGTCGACAGCAGCCTCGACGGCGTCGCATCGCTGATCAATTTTCTTGCCATCCGCCATGCGTTGCAGCCTGCCGATCATGATCACCGCTTTGGTCACGCCAAGGCGGAACCCCTGGCCGGGCTGGCCCAATCGGCCTTCATCGCCGGCTCGGCGCTGTTTCTGATCGGCGAATCCGCGGAACGCCTGTTCAGTCCGGCGGAGATCAAGGAAACCGGTTTCGGCATCACCGTCATGCTGGTGGCGGTGGTCGTCACTCTCGCTTTAGTCCTCTTCCAGCGCTTCGTCGTGCGGCAGACCGGGTCTCTGGCGATCGGCGCCGATCATCTGCACTATACCGGCGATCTCATGATGAATTTTGCTGTGATCGTCTCGCTTTTGCTGTCGAGCCATTGGGGCGTCACCCTGGCAGATCCGATTTCGGCCATCCTTATCGCGTTCTATCTTTTTTATGGCTCCTGGGGCATCGCCTTGCGCTCCTATAATCTGCTGATGGACCGCGAGTTCCCTGAGCCGCAGCGGCAGCAAATCGCCGAAATCTGCCTGGCCGAGCCGGGGATCTATGGCGTCCATGACCTCCGTACGCGCTCGGCCGGCCTGACCGATTTCATCCAGATCCATGTGACCATGCACCCCGATATCACGCTCCGCGAGGCGCATATTTTGAGCGACCGCGTCGAGTTGGCGCTGCGGCGCGCCTTTCCCCAAGCCGATGTGATCATTCACCAGGATCCGCATGGGGTCGTCGAGCACCACCATCCGGTTCTTGAGGGATAAACAGAATTGACGGAGATTATCCATGAATGGCGACGAGAAAATCATGGTGCTGACCGGCGCCAGCCAGGGAATCGGTCATGCCATCGCGGCGCGTTTCATGGCCGAGGGTTGGCAGGTTCTCTCCTGCGCGCGCCAGGAAATGCCGCCCGAATGCCGCCGCAATCCGCTTTGGGCGCATCACATCGCGGCCGATCTGTCCGAGCCCGAGAGCTTGGATCAGTTCGTGCGGTCGGCCCATGACTGGTTGGCGGGGCGCCCGGTGGCGGGCCTGATCAACAATGCCGGGGTCAGTCCTAAGACGCCCTTCGCCGAGCGGTTGGGGGTGCTGAATGGACCGATCGAGGAATGGCGGCGCGTTTTTGAGCTCAATTTCTTTGCGCCGCTCAAATTGTCCCGCGGCTTCGCGACCGCGCTGCATCACGGCAAAGGTGCGATCGTCAATATCACCTCGATCGCCGGCCATTATGTTCATCCTTTCGCCGGCTCGGCCTATTCCACCTCCAAGGCGGCCTTGTCCGGCCTGACCCGCGAGATGGCGGCGGAATTCGGGCAATTGGGGGTCCGCGTCAATGCCGTCGCCCCGGGCGAGATCGCCACCAAGATGATTTCCGCCGATTATGAAGCCCTGATTCCGAGAATCCCGCTTGGTCATATGGGGTCGGTGGACGACGTCGCCGGTGTGGTCTTCCGCCTTTGCTCGACGGATTTCGCTTATGTCACCGGCGCTGAGATCTTTGTTACCGGTGGTCAGCATCTTTAGGGTGCGGAAAAATCATTGTGCTACTGCGCTCGGGAAATCTTCGTTCAGCTCGCGTCAAATCCTCGCAAGATAGTTCCACTATCTCGCTTCGGCCTTTCCTAATCTGACCGAATTTTCCCGTCGCTCGCGACGCACAAGCCTTTTTCCGCACCCTGTTAGGGTCTGCCGTCATTCGCTCTGATCGAATGACGGCAGGCGTGAACGAGCGCAGCGAGGAGCCCGCTCGGAAAACTAGCTCACCAGTGATGCCATCCGGCATGATAGGGACGCTCATAGACGACACAGGCCGACAGGGTCTGGGCGATGCCGAGCAGCAGGACGATGGCGAGACTGCGTGAAATGATCGAGCGCATGATGAACTCCGCTGGGTTGGTTTAACGACAGTCACAGTTCACCATCCGAGCACAGCCGCAGCATGGCGGGACTGCGGCGAAATTGCGGAGATTTGTAACGCTCTATAGCGGTTTGATACAGGACAGGCACCAATCTTCGTGGTGCAGCCAGCAGTCCGCATCGGGCTCATGCGGGTCCAGGCGAAGGCTGGCCAAATCGGTCAGCGGTCGCCGCAAGGCGTTGGCCAATGCCTCCATATTGCCGGCCTGGCGAGCGCCGCGGCAGGGAAAATGGCGCGTGAAGGACAGCGCTGCGGCGGCCAGCGGCCCCTCACTGGTAATTTTGCGTAAGATGACGATGATGCCATGGTCCAGTGGGCCGGTCATAGGCAGGATCATCCGTCCGCCCGGCCGCAGCGCATCGACCCATTTTCGCGGGATGGCGGCGAAGCCGGCGCTGGCATAGATGACGTCTAACTTCGGCAGATCAATGACCAGTGCATCGCTGATCAATTCGACTTGGGGCCAAGGCGTAAGATTGATCGCCGCTCTTGCACGAAGTCGGTCATCAATCTCGGCGGCGATCACCCGGCCAGACGGACCGACCAGCTCCGCCAGGAGAGCACTGTAATAGCCAAGGCCAGCGCCCACATGGAAGATCGTCTCGCGCGGTTGAATATCGACCGCCTGCCATTGGGTGAAGACCCGCACCGGATTTGCGTTGTTGAGCATCCGCGACGGGTCAATGGCCACCCCGACCCCATGGAGAATCTGGCTGACCTGGTCATCGTCGCTGGGATAATAGTGGCCCTCGAGACTCTCGATGATCCAGGGTCCGGGCGGCAGAAAATCTTCCCGCCGGACAACGGCCAGGACGCGTCGCAAGGATGGCGACTTGATGCCGCCCAGCACAGCAACCTCTTCGGCATAGCGCAGATGCATATCGGTCATGGTTTTATCTCTATCCGCTGTCCTCTTGTAACGACGCCGCGATCAGTCTAAATCCAGACCATGAAAGAAGACATTTTTCAGCGCATTGCCGCTCTCCTCGGGCCGAACGGCCTGATCGCCGATAGCACCGGCATGGCCCCCTATCTCGAGGAGGAACGGGGACTCTATCATGGCTCGGCGCGGCTCGTGGCGCGGCCGGCAACGACGGCCGACCTCGCGGCGCTGGTCACCTTATGCGCGGAAGCCGGTATCGGCGTGGTCCCCCAGGGCGGCAATACGGGCCTCTGCGGCGGGGCCAGCCCCAATTCCCCCGAGCAGATTCTGGTCAGCACCCAGCGCATGAACAAGATCCGTTCGGTTGATCCGGTCAATTTCACTATGACAGTCGAGGCCGGCGTGGTGTTGCAGACCGTACAGGCCGAAGCGGAAAAGGTCGATTGCCTGTTCCCGCTGAGCCTCGGTGCCGAGGGATCCTGTCAGATCGGCGGCAATATTTCGACCAATGCCGGCGGCACCGGCGTGCTCCGCTATGGCAATATGCGCGATCTGGTACTCGGTCTTGAAGTGGTGCTGCCCGACGGGCGCGTCTGGGAAGGGCTGAAGGCGCTCCGCAAGGATAATACCGGCTATGACCTCAAGCAGCTGTTCATCGGCGGCGAGGGCACACTCGGGATCGTCACCGCCGCCGTTCTGAAGATGTTTCCGCGCCCCAAGGATCAGCAGACCGCCTTTTGCGCTTTGGCCAGTCTGGACTCTTCCCTCGCCTTATTGCGCCGGGCGCGCGCCGCGACGGGCGATCAGGTCACCGGATTCGAGCTGGTCCCGCGGATCGGTCTCGAAATGGGAGTGTCGCTGGTGCCTGGCGTCGTCGATCCCTTGGCCGAATCCCATGACTGGTACGCGCTGATCGAGTTGTCATCGTCCCAGGCCAGCGCCGGTCTCAAGGACGCCATGGAGGGATTCCTGGCCGAGGCCATCGAGGCCGGCGAGGTGGTGGATGCGGTTCTGGCCAATTCACTCGACCAGCGTAAAGCGCTGTGGAAGATCCGCGAGGGGATTCCGGAAGCGCAGAAGAAAGCGGGCGGCAGCATCAAACACGATGTTTCTGTGCCGGTGGCGCAGGTGCCCGCCTTCATCGAACGGGCGTCATTGGCTGTATCAAAGGCCATGGCGGGCGTGCGGGTGGTGCCGTTCGGCCATCTTGGCGATGGCAATGTTCATTTCAATCTGAGCCAGCCGGTTGATGCCGATAAGCAGGAATTCCTCGGTCATTGGGCGGAAATGAACCGCATCGTCCACGACATCGTCGTCGAAATGCGCGGCTCGATCAGCGCCGAACACGGCATCGGTCGCCTGAAAAAGGACGAGTTGCGGCACTATAAGGCGCCGGTTGAGATCGAACTAATGCAGCGCATCAAGGCGGCCCTCGATCCGAAAGGCATCATGAATCCGGGCAATGTCCTGTAACAAGGCTGTTCAACCGCCGGCCGCCCCGGCATAATCCGCCGCGATGGTCGGTATAGACAGGTATATTCTGAGGCAATTGGCGGTTGGCATGGTGTTGGTCACCATCGGGCTGACCGCCATCTTATGGTTGACCCAGTCGCTCAAATTCGTCGAGCTGACGGTCAATAAAGGCGCGTCGATCGGCACCTTTCTCGAACTGACCATCCTGGTGATGCCGAATTTTCTTACCATCATCCTGCCGGTGGCGCTCTTCACCGTGACCTTGTTCACCTACAATAAATTAATCAGTGATCGCGAATTGGTGGTGCTTCGCGCCGCCGGTTTCAGCCATCTGGCGCTCGCCAAACCGGCCATGATCCTGGCCTTGGTCAATATCCTGCTCGGGTTGCTGCTCAATCTGTGGATCATCCCGAAATCCGTCGAGGCTTTTCACAAGCTGCAATATTCGCTTCGGTCGACTGCGACCGGGGTGATGCTGCAGGAAGGGCAATTCTCCCAGGTCGGCAAGGGGCTGACCGTCTATGTGCGGGCCCGCAACCCCGATGGGGAGCTCTTGGGCCTGATCATCCACGACACCCGTAACCCGGATAAGGTGATCACCATCCTGGCGGAACGCGGCGCCTTGGTGCAAGGCGAAGACAATATCCCGACGGTCGTGATGTTCAATGGCACGCGCGAACAGGTGGCGCCGGGTTCCGACCGCCTGTCGCTGCTGTCCTTTGACAATTACTCCATGGAATTCACCGATAGCTCGGACAATGATGCGGAGCGGGTGCGCGACGCGCGTGAGCGGCCGACACGGGAATTGTTTAGCCTGTCGGCCAATCAGGTCGGGCCCTTGGCCTATCGCCAATTCCGTGTCGAGGGACATCAGAGATTGTCTTCGCCGCTCTATCATCTGGCCTTCGCCACACTCGCAACCGCCTCCCTGCTGTGCGGCTGGTTCAATCGCCGCGGACAGGCCGACCGGCTGATCATGGCCATTGTTCTGATGGTGATGATCCAGGCGATTGCACTCGGGCTCTTGAACCTGGCCACCAAGAATCTCGCCTGGGTGCCTTTGATGTATGCCGTACCGCTGCTCTACAGCGTGTTCGCCCTATGGCTTCTGACGGCGCCGACCCTGCCTTTTTCCAGGCGCGCGCCAGCCGGCCTGCTGACCGAATGACGTCCCCGCTCCGCCTCCGCCGTTCCGGCGCCGCCCCTCTCTCCTGCGCCTCACTGCTGGTGCTGTCGCTGACGGTTCCATCCCTGGCCCTGGCCGAGACGCAGGGTCCCGATAAAAAGAAGGCTGAATCCTCGCAAAATCAGCCGGCGGTGGTGACGGCCGATCAGATCGTCTATGACCGTGACCTCAATCTGGTAACGGCACGCGGCCATGTCGAAATCGATCAGGGCGGCGCGGTTCTGATGGCCGATACCCTGTCCTATAATTTGAAACAGGACATTATTATCGCCACCGGCCATGTCAGCTATACCGAGACCACCGGCGAGGTGACCTATGCCGACTATATGGAAGTCACCGGCGATATGAAGGAGTCGACCTCGCGCGGCATCCGCGTTCTGATGGTCGATGATTCCCGCATGGCGGCCCGCTATGCAAGGCGCACCGACGGTACCTTGCTGGTGCTCGATAAGGGCGTTTTCACGGCCTGCAAACCCTGCGCCGATGACCCTGACGAACCGCCGGTCTGGGCCGTCAAAGGCGAGCGGATGATCTATGATCAGACCGCGCACACCATCGAATATGAAAATGCCTGGCTTGAGGTGGCCGGCATTCCTGTCGCCTACACGCCCTATCTGTCCACGCCCGATCCGAGCATCAAGCGCGCGAGCGGCTGGCTCCCGCCGGGCGTGCTGACAAACAATATCCTCGGTACCGGGGTGAAGACCCCCTATTTCCAGATCATCGACCAGCAGCAGGACATCACCCTCGAGCCGATGTTCACCAGCAATGGCGACGCCATGATGGCCGCCATCTATCGCTATAAGGATTTCGACATCGAGTCGAAGACCACGGTCAGCGCCACCAATCTCAATTCCCCCAATTACAGCGGCAAATCGATTGTCGGATGGCATCTCGATTCATCCCTGCTTTACGACATCGACGAAAATTGGCGGGCCGGGTGGTCGCTGCAGCGCTCGTCGGATCAGTATTACCTTCCCACCATCGACATCAATCCGCCGAAGCCCTTCCTGGCCATGCATCCTTTCGTCGAGGATTTTACCTATAGCAATTATTTCGCCGTCGAAGCTTACAGTTTCCAGAGTCTGTCAAGCCAGGCTCTGCCGATCGGCGCCACCCTGCCGCTGAAGGATCCGGTGGTTTTTCCGCAGATTACCTATTCCTATGTCAGCGACACGGACCCCTCGGGCGGCTATTGGAGTTTCGACAGTCATTCGGCGGCGATCACCAGGTTCAAGGGCACTAATCCGCTCCAGCCCGATACCAATGACCGTCAGGTCAATACCCAGACCAGCTGGCATATGCCGATCTCTCTCGATGATGGTGAGCTCTACCGCATCACCGCCACCCTCCGCGCCGATGCCTATAACAGCGATCACTTGACCTCGAGCAATTCCGGGACCCAGAACGCCTCGCGCATCGTGCCCGATGTCGCCATCGACTGGCGCTATCCCTTCACCCGCATCGACGAACATTCATCCCAGACCCTGACGCCGATCGTCATGGTCGCGGCCAGCCCCAATACCGGCAATTCTTCGAAGATCCCCAATAATGACAGCCTCGATTTCGAGCTGGACGACATGAACATCTTCAGCCCGACGCCCTCGACCGGCTATGATCGGGTGGTCACCGGTCCGCGCGTCGCCTATGGCGGCGAATATACCATCACCAACCGCGGCGGGCAGTCGGCCGACATCCTGATCGGCCAGAGCTATCAGCAGCATCCGCAGAGCGAATTGCCGGTCGGCACCGGGCTCGACACCGATGTTTCGGATATCGTCGGACGGATCGATTTCGCGCCCTCCAACAATCTGACCATGCAATATCGCTTCCGTCTCGATCATGCGGATCTGGAAATCCGCCGCAGCGAAGTCTCGACCTCAATCGGCCCCAAACCGCTCAATCTCAATATCGGCTATGTCTTCTTTGACCGTCTGAGCCCAACCAGCCCCTTTACCGCCCGCGAACAGGTCAGCTCGACCTTATCGGCGCAATTCAGTCATTACTGGTCAACTCAGCTCTACACGATCCAAAATCTCGGCCAGACGGCGGGGCCCTTGCAAACAGGCGGGCGGCTGGTCTACGACGATGACTGCTTTACCGTCAAGCTCGATGCCGGCAGCCTGCATACCACTTCCGAGGTGTTTTCTGTCGGCCATTATTTCAACCTCCTCATCGTCTTCAAGACGCTGGGTCAACTTCCGGTGGATTTGTTCTAAGCCATGAAAATGATCAGAAATTTAGTCCTCTCGGGCGTCGTCACGGTGGCTTTGCCGATCCTTGTGCTGGTGCTCGTCCCGGCGTCTCGCCCGGTCCATGCCGATGAGCCGCAACGGGTCGCCGCTGTGGTCAATGACGATATCATCTCGGTCCACGATCTCGACCAACGCATGAAGCTGGTGCTGCTCTCCTCCAATCTGCCTGACTCGGTGGAAACCCGCAGCCGCATCCTGCCCCAGGTGATCCGCCGTCTGATCGATGAACGCCTCGAATTGCAGGAAGCCGAAAAAAAGAAAATCACCGTCGAGACCTCGGAAATCGTGACGGCCATGGCCAATATTGAGCGCCAGAACAATATGCCGCGCGGCGCCATGGAACCGATGCTGCGGTCGCGTGGCGTCGATCCGGAGACCTTGCGCCAGCAGATGCGCGCCGACATCGCCTGGTCCGACGTTGTGCGCGAGGAATTGTCGCGCGATATCCATATCGGCGATGACGCTGTCACCACGCGCCTCGCGAACCTCAAGGCCAATCTCGGCAAGCCCGAATATGACGCCGCCGAGATTTTTCTGCAGGTCGAAGGCATCCGGAACGAGCAACAGGTCAAAAGTCTGGCCGAACGTTTGATCGAGCAATTGCGCCAAGGTGCGCCCTTCTCGTCCCTCGCCCAGCAATTCAGCCAGAATGGCGGCAATGGCAATCTCGGCTGGGTCTCGGAAGGAATGCTCGACGAAGATCTGATGCGGGCGCTGTCGCGCCTGCAGGTCAATCAGATCACCCCGCCGATCCGCGCCAATGACGGCTATCATATCCTGATGCTGCTGGGGAAACGGAATATCGGCGAGGGGATTTCGAGCGGCCCGACCGTCGATCTGCTGACCATCGAATTAAATACCCTACCCTCATCGACCATGGCCGAACGCGATATCCAGCTCTCCCATATGAAGGCGGTGCTCGGTCCGGCGAAAAGCTGCGATGAGCTGGAAAAACTCAGCAAGACCATGCCCTCCTCAACCTATAACCGCAATGACAAGATCCCCGAGGCGCAATTGCCGCCCGAGGTCATGACATTGATCTCTAAGCTGAACATCGGTCAGGTCAGCGACGTGTTCGATGCCGGCAATTCGCGGCGCTTTTTTGCGGTCTGCGGCCGTCATGCCGATCAGCCCGGCGGACTGCCGTCCTATGACGATATGCGCCGCCGCATGGAGAATGACCAGCTGGAGAATCTGGCGCGGCGCTACCTGCGCGATATCCGGCGGAATGCTTATGTTGATGTTAGAATTTAACCGATGAGCCCGCTTGCGCTGACCATGGGCGATCCCGCCGGTATCGGTGGCGAGATTGCCCTGGCGGCGTGGCGGCAGGGCGGCTTGCCGCCATTTTTCATCATTGACGATGCTCAGCGTCTGGAAAGGCTGGTCGCGAGCCTGGGGTGGCAGATCCCGATCCGGGCGATCGAGGAGCCGGAACAGGCCCTATTCACTGACGCCCTGGCGGTTCTGCACCGACCCCTGGTCGTAGCGTCCCGGCCGGGCGTCCCCGATCACCGGAATGCCAAGCCGGTGACCGATGCCATCGAGACCGCCGTAGCCCTGACCCGCGCCGGCCGTGCCGGCGCGGTGGTCACCAATCCGATCCACAAGGAAACCCTCTATCAGGCCGGCTTCCGTTTCCCCGGTCACACGGAATTTCTTGCTTTCCTGGCTGGGGTCGATCGTGTCGCCATGCTGTTGGCCAGCCCGCAACTGCGGGTGGTGCCGGTGACCATCCATCAGAGCCTGAAAGACGCCATCGTCAGCTTGACCTCTGATCTCATCCTCGCCATCGGTCACATCGCCGCAGCGGGCCTGCGACGCGATTTTGGTATTGCCGCGCCCCGTCTGGCGATTGCCGGCCTGAACCCCCACGCGGGCGAAGGCGGCGCGCTCGGACGAGAGGATATCGATATCATCGCCCCGGCCGTGGTCGCGCTGCGCGATGCGGGAATCGACGCCAGAGGTCCGCTCTCGGCCGATACCATGTTCCATGCCGAGGCCCGCGCCACCTATGATGTCGCGCTGGCGATGTATCACGATCAGGCGCTGATTCCTGCCAAGACACTGGATTTTCATGGCGGCGTGAATGTAACGCTGGGCTTACCTTTCATTCGCACCTCGCCTGACCACGGCACCGCTTTCGATCTGGCGGGCAAAGGAGTGGCGCGCGCCGACAGCCTGAGGGCGGCGCTCACTCTCGCCGCGGAGATGTCATCCCGCCATGGCTGACCTGCCGCCACTGCGCGAGGTCATCCGTGCCCATGGTCTGGACGCCAAGAAATCCCTCGGTCAGCATTTTCTCTTCGATCTCAATCTGACCGGTCGCATCGCCCGCGCCGCCGGCGATCTGTCGAACGGCACCACTATCGAAATCGGTCCTGGCCCTGGCGGCCTGACCCGCGCCCTGCTCGAGGCCGGCGCGGCCCGTGTGATCGGAATCGAACGCGACGACCGCGCCATCGCCATCCAGCAGGAAATCGCCGCCTTTTATCCCGGCCGGCTTGAGGTGGTGGCGGCCGATGCGCTGAAGACCGACTGCACCCTATTGGGGACGGCGCCACGCCGCATCGTCGCCAATCTGCCCTATAATATCTCGACAGTCCTGCTGTTGCGCTGGCTGGCGCAGGCGGAAAAATTCGAGAGCATGACCTTGATGTTCCAGAAGGAGGTGGTCGACCGGCTGGCCGCCATCCCCGGCTCGAAAGACTATGGCAGGTTGACGGTAATCGCCCAATGGCGCTGCGAGGTCAGACCGCTCTTCAGCCTGTCGAGGGAGGCTTTTACACCGCCGCCCAAAGTGACAAGCACGGTGGTAAAAATGATTCCGCGGTCGACCCCTCTGGCGCCGGCCCGCATGGCGACCCTCGAGCGCGTGACCGCCGCAGCCTTCGGCCAGCGCCGCAAGATGTTGCGCTCAAGCCTCAAGTCGCTGGGGCCGGCGGAAGCATTGCTTGAGGCGGCGGGGTTGGACGGGACACGGCGGGCCGAAGAAATTTCGGTCGAGGGATTCTGCGCCTTGGCGCGGGCGTTGGACGAGATTGAGAAGGTCATCCCGCCCGGCGCCTGACGGCCATTTGCTAACTCTCGCCCCTCAACCCATTGACAAATGCAGCCAGCCCGACTTGGCGATCGCGACGCAGCCGTTCTGCAGTCAGGATGGCCTGCACCGAGGCGACGGAAGTCGCCAGGGTGTGGTTAACGACGATATAATCATATTCTGGCCAATGGCTCATTTCGTCGCCGGCCTTGGCCATGCGCTTAGCCACGACGTCCGGGCTGTCCTGGGCGCGTTCGCGCAGTCGCCGTTCCAATTCAGCGACGGCAGGCGGCAGGATGAAGATGCTGGCCATGTCCGAGCGGGCGGACTGGCGCAATTGCTGAGTGCCCTGCCAATCGATGTCGAACAGCACATCACGACCCGACGCCAAGGCCTCGCGCACCTTTGCTGCCGGCGTTCCGTAATAATTGTCGAAGACTTTGGCGTGTTCGAGCATCTCGCCGGCTTGCACCATGGCCTGAAATTTCTCGATCGCGACGAAATTATAATCGACACCTGGCTGCTCGCCCGGGCGCGGTGGCCGTGTGGTGCTGGAAACCGACATCACCAGCACCGGGTCGTCGGCGAGAATCTGCCGCGCGATCGTGGTCTTACCGGCGCCGGACGGCGAGGACAGGACCAGCATCAGACCGCGCCGACGAACGGGGGAGAGCGTTGCGGTCATTCGATATTCTGGACCTGTTCACGGAATTGTTCGATTGCCGCCTTGAGGGCAAGGCCGATGCGGGTCAAGGCGATGTCGTTGGCCTTGGAACAGAGCGTATTGGCCTCGCGGTTGAATTCCTGGCAGAGGAAATCCAGCTTCCGCCCGACCGGTTCCGATGCGCCCATCATTTTGCGGGCCGCGGTGATGTGGGCGGACAGTCGATCGAGTTCCTCCCTTACATCGGCCTTGCCGATGACCATCGCCACTTCCTGCGCCAGTCGCTCCTCCGACAGGGTGGGGCCCGCCTCGAGCAGGACGGCCACCTGACTTTTCAGCTTGGCTTTGACCTGCGCCGGGTCGAGCGCCGCCGAATTGACCGCGTCGGTGACCAGAAAGGCAATCTCGTCGAGGAATCCCGTCAGAATAGCGCCAAGCCGCTTTCCCTCGTCGGCGCGCATGGCGGAAAGATTGACCAGTACCGCGTCGCAATCGGCGAGCAGCTGGCGGTTGACGTCCGTATCGATGTTATCGAGCGGCAGGGCGTCAAAGCTCTCCATCACGCCGCGCACCCCCAGCAGTCCGTCCAACCGGGTCGGCGCCAGTTCGGGATGACGCTGCTGCAGGTCAAGGGACAAGGCGATCAATTGGTCCAACAGCGGCCGATTGATCTGCAGCGGTCCTTGTTCGGTCTTAAAGGTCAAGGTCAGGGACAGAGTGATGTTGCCGCGGCGGAAATATTTCTGCGCCGCATCGCGAACCGGCAGATCGAGCTGATCGAAGCCGTTCGGCAGGCGGGTGCGCAGTTCAAGGCCGCGTCCATTAACGCTTTTCGCCTCCCAGACCCAGCTGAGACCGGCCGCTTCGCCGCTCTGCCGGGCATAGCCGGTCATACTATGGATGGTCATCAGCGTTGCTCTCTCATCGGTCGCCCGGCACTGTCCCGCAAAGCTCCCGGCGCGTCAATCATCCGTGCCGCGCGCAATCGCCAACAGGCGATCAAGACCGAGATGGCGTTCCAGATGATCGGCCAACCCATCCAGCACCGCGTCGATCTGATGCTCATAGGCGGTCAAGCTGACCAGATCGGATTTGAAGCGGCGCAGGAAATGTCGGCGAAACCCGTCGGCGGCGAACAACCCATGCAGATAAAGTCCCATCACCCTGCCGTCGGCGCTGGTCGCGCCATCGCAGCGGTCGGTCAACTCCAGCAGGGGGCGCTCGCAATCGGGCCCCTCGGTAATACCGAGATGGATCTCATAGCCCTCGACCGCTTCGCCGAGCACCGAACCCTTTGTCATGCGCAGGATCTTTTCCGGTCCCAGGACCGTATCGACCTGCAACAGGCCCAGACCGGCTTTGGTCTCGGGCGGACCCTCGAGCCCGATTGGATCGGAGATCGTCTGTCCGAGCATTTGAAATCCGCCGCACAGGCCGAGAACCTGGCCACCGCGGCGAAGGTGCGCGCGCAGATCGATATCCCATCCCTCGCCCCGCAGGAAAGCGAGATCCGCCAGGGTCGCCTTGCTGCCCGGCAGAATGATCAGATCGCAATCGAGCGGCAATGGCCGGCCGGCCGGGATGAAGCGCAAATCGACCTCGTCCTCGGCCGCCAGCGGGTCGAAATCGTCGAAATTGGCCATCCGCGGCAGCAGCGGAATTGCGATTTTCACACCGCTTCCGGCCTGCCTCTGCGGGGCCAGGCCCATGCTGTCCTCGGCCGGTAATTGCCCCGCCCGGTCGAACCAGGGGACCAGCCCGATGGCCTGCCAGCCCGTGCGTTCGGCTATCATCGTCATCCCCAGCTCGAACAGGCGGGGGTCGCCGCGAAATTTATTGACGATGAAACCTTTGATTCGGGCCCGTTCCCGGCGGGGTAACAGCCTATGGGTGCCGACCAGTTGCGCGATCACCCCACCGCGTTCAATATCACCGACCAGAACCACCGCAACGTCCGCGGCCTCGGCGAAGCCCATATTGGCGATATCGGAGCGCCGCAAATTGATTTCGGCGGCGCTGCCCGCCCCTTCGACGATGACCAGATCGCGCCCGGTGCCGACGAGGCGGAAACTTTCCAACACGGGCGGCAGTAATCGCGGCTTCAGGGCGGCATAGTCGGCCGCGGCGGTCTGGCTCAGCACTTTTCCCTGGAGGATCACTTGCGCGCCATGCTCGGATTGCGGCTTCAGGAGCACCGGGTTCATATGCCGGCTGGGCGCCAGGCCACAGGCCCTTGCCTGCAAAGCCTGGGCCCGGCCGATCTCGCCGCCATCGGCGCAGACCGCGGCATTGTTGGACATATTCTGTGGCTTGAAGGGCGCCACGCCCAAGCCGCGCCGGGTAAAGGCGCGGCACAGACCGGCGACCAGCAGGGATTTTCCGACATCCGACCCGGTCCCCTGCAGCATGATCGCGGGGCAGACGGGATTTTTCTCAGTGGGCAAGAAAATCGCGCAGCGGGTCGGCGCGGGGATTGCTCACGCTGTTATCCAGTATGATCGCGCGGGACGATACATTGCTGCCGTAATAGGCGGCGTCCCAGGATTCGCGGGCGGACAGCACCGTTCCTTCGAGGGACAAGCCGCCATAGAGGCCGATGCCGGAAAAGGAAAAGGCGTAAATGTCGGCGCCAAGATTGGAGGTGGTGCTGGCGCCGATGCCGGCACCTACCACCAGAAAGGTCACCCCGGTATCGGCGCCGAATTTGAACTGATTATTGAGGACGGCGTGCAAACCCTTCTCGGTCATGATCAGGAACAGGATCGACGTGCTCTCGAGGCCGATCTGCAGACCGAAACTGCCGCCTTCCATGGTGAAAAAGGCGGGGTAGCTCCAGCCGCCATCGGCCAATCGGGCGAGCAGTACGCCATTGCCATATTGCCCGCCGAAAATGAAACCGCCTTTATAGAGCGCGGGCACGATCAGCACGGCGCGCGCCTCGGCGAGCTTGGGCTGAAACCCTTCCTGGAAATTGCTCTCGCCTTTCATCCGTTCGATGGTCGCCAGCGCGCCATTCACGGTCTGTTGCTGGTCCGGCTGGGCCAGCACCGGGCGGCTCAGGGCGAGACCGAAAAAAATCGCAGCGAAGGTGAAAATACGCGACATGATCGTCCTTTTATTGCCGATAGGCTGGCGGCTGTTGCGGGTCCTGTATTTCATAGCGCCGGGCCAAGGCCTGCGCCCGAGAGGTCAGGGTCTGTTCGACCCCCTTGATCAAGACATGCTCGGGTAGGCTCAGCATTTCGAGCGGATCACCCGACCAGACCACCAGATCGGCGACCAAGCCCGGCTCAAGGCGCCCGACACGGGTTCCGACGCCGAAAATCTGCGCCGGTGTGCTGGTGATGGCGGCGATGCCAGCCTCCCATTTCATGCCATGGGCGACGGCATAACCGGCATTATAGCGGACTTGACGGGCATAGTCGCCGCTGTATGGCGGGGCGATCGCCACAGTAACACCGGCCGCCGCCAGGATTGCGGCATTCTCAAGCCGCGCATTGAGCTGATCGAATTGCGCCGGCAGATCATATTGCGGATCAACCAGCACCGGAATTCCGGCCGCGGCGATTTCGCGAGCCATCATCCAGCCTTCCTCGACGCCGTCGAGAATCAGTTTCAGTCCGAGACGGTTGCCGAGATCGATCACGCGGCGGATATCGGCGACGCGGTGGACGCCGACCAGAAGCGGCTCTTTCCCCTGCAGCACCGGCAACAAGGCCTCAAGATCCTCCTTGCTCTGGTGGTAAGGCCGATGGGTGCCATGCTCATAGCCGGCTCGATTGGCGCCATAGCTCGCGGCTTCATCGAGATCTGCCTCCAGCAATTGCAGCACCGAGGCGTGGCTGCCGCCCAGATGACTGGCGGCATCAGAGCCGACATCGACAGTCAAGGCGGCATGGCGGAGCGTGATGGACTGGGCGTCGCCCGACAGATCGATGACGGCAGCCTGACCGGCGAACAGCCGATCGCCCTTTTTCGCACCTCGCCCTGTCAGCGACGGCGTTACCACGGCGCTTGTGACGCCGCCCATGCGCGCCACAGGAATCAGCATCGAGGCCGGATTGATGGCCAGGGAAACATCGAAGGCCGCCGATAAAGAGTCGGTGGCGCCAGCGGCGTCATCGCTGCTCGACTCGCCCTCGACCTCGGTGGCGCCGAGATTGCTGTCGCTGGCGAACAGTCCGGGCGTCACGATATGTCCGCCGGCATCGATGATCCTTGCGCCGCTCGGGATTGCCAGATCCTTCCCGACGGCGGCAATCCGGCCGTCCTTGATCAGAACCATCCCATCCTTGAGGGTGCCGGCCTTGCCGAGACTGACGATCGTGCCATGGGTTATGGCAATGGTGTCGGCGGCGACCGGCGCCATGAACAGCAGCAAAGCTGCAGCCATACAGGACCGGATGATCATGGTTGGTCTCCCGGATGCGCCGGGCCGGCCTGGCCCAGTTCGAAGTCCGACAGGGGTTGATGCGCCGGATCATGCCGGTCATAGGCCAACCCGCCATCGATATAGACTTGCTCGGCCAGGGCATAGACGCTGAAGGGATCGGCGCTCCACAGCACCAGATCCGCCATCTTGCCCGGCTCCAGCGTGCCGGTCCGGTCGAGCACTCCGATCGCCTTGGCCGGATTGGCGGTTACCCATTTGATCGCCTCGGCCTCGTCAATGTTGATGCCGAGACGCCGGCCCGCCGCCAGGGCGATCGCCGCCTCCTGCGGCAGATGCTGCGTCAGGATCGCATCGTCCGAGTGGATCACCACGCAAGCGCCGGCCTTTTGCAGCAGCGCGGCATTTTCTTCGATGCCGTCGAAGCTCTCCATCTTGAACCCCCACCATTCGCCCCAGGTGGCAGTACAGATATCTTCCTTTTTCAGAATATCGGCAATTTTATAGGCCTCGGAACCATGGTGGAACATGCTGATATGGAAACCGAATTCGTGGGAAATGGCGATCATCTGGGCCATTTCGTCGGCACGGTAGCAGTGGTTCTGCACCAGGATGCTGCCATCGAGCACCCCCATCAGCGTGTCGAGCTGCAGATCGCGCTTTGGGGCGTCCGGCGCTTTGTCTCCTTTGCCGGCTTTGAAATCGGCCAGCTTCTTGTGATACTCGTCCCACCGCCGGCGGTAGTCCTGTGCGTCGATCCAGCTCTTGCGGTAGCCATAGACATTTCCCATCCGGGTCGAAGGCGAGCGACCCTTGCCGCCATAGACGCGCTTGGGGTTTTCGCCACAGGCCATCTTCACGCCATAGGGCGCGCCGGGAAACTTCATGTCCTGCACCGTGCGGCCAGGCAAAGTCTTCAGCACCACCGAGCGGCCGCCAAACAGATTGGCGGAGCCGGGCAGGATTTCCAGCGTCGTGATACCGCCTTCCAGCGCCCGCACGAAGCCAGGATCCTGTGGCCAAACCGAATGTTCGGCCCAGACCTGCGCCGTGTTGGGGTCGGTGGCCTCATTGCCGTCGCTATTGGCCCAGACTTCCGGCGTGGCATACACGCCGAGATGGCTGTGAGCGTCGATGATTCCGGGGGTCACATATTTTCCGCGCGCATCGATCACCAATGCACCGGGCGGCAGCGGCAGATCCTTGCCGACAGCGCTGATCTTGCCATTCTCGAGGATCACCGTGCCGGATAGGATCTGGCTGCCGGTTCCGGTCAAAACCGTGGCACCGACCAGAGCGATGGTTCCACCGGGCAAGGCGCGATAGGAACTGGGGAAGGGATCCCGATCGGACGCCGGGTCGAGGCCCGGATAGCTGGGCTGATCCTTGGCGACCGCGGTCGCGGACTCCAAAGGGCCGGATGACGGCGTGGGGGCGGGCATTGTCGCGCACGCTGACAATGCCGCCAGGGCAGCCCAGAGCGGGAGGCCTGCGATCGATCTCTTCATGAAGGCGAGGGTAGCGATCTTTCAACTGTTACGCAATTGCCGGTGCGGCCAGGTCCTTCAGCAGCAGCGGCAGTCCTGCGGCGATGAAAACCACCCGATCGGCTTGCCGTGCCAGGTTCTGATGCAGCTGCCCGGCATGGTCGCGAAAGGCGCGCGCCATGGCATTATCGGGCACGATACCGAGGCCGACTTCGCTGCTCACCAGCACCACCGGTCCCGGCAGACCGGTCAGAGTGGCAGAGAGCGCCCGCAAATGTTCGTCGATATTGAGCGAAGTCGCCATCAGATTCCCGAGCCACAAGGTTAAGCAGTCGACCAGAATCGGCAGATCGTCCCGGCTGTTCTCAGCCAGGCATTGCGCCAGAGCGAGTGGTTCCTCGATCGTGCGCCAGACCGCGCCGCGCCGGTCGCGATGCTGCTGGATGCGCTCGCGCATTTCCGCGTCGAAGGCCATGCCGGTAGCGATGTAGAGCTTTGAGCTAACGCCCACGAACATCGCCTCGGCATAGGCGCTTTTCCCCGATCTGGTGCCGCCCAGCACCAGGGTAAGGCGCGGCAGGGAGATCATTACCCTGCCCCGATGGCGAGGTTGACGCCGGCGACCCGCCATCCGTCGCCCACCGCGTCAAGGCGGGTCAGCGATAGCGGGTCGATCACAAAGGAAAGAGCGGCGCGCGGCGCCAGACCGAGCGCCAACACCAGCGCCGCGCGGATGGTTCCGGCATGGGCGATGACGATGATGTCGCGCCCCTCATAGGCTTCATTGAGACGCAGGATGGTCGCGCCGACGCGTGCGATCACCGAGTCGAAGCTCTCGCCGCCGGGCGGGATCGCCGCGGCAGGATCCTGCCAGAACGCGGTGACTTGCGGGTCATGCAGGGCGTCCAGTTCAGCCCAGCGGCGCCCCTGCCAGCGGCCGAAATCCTGTTCCTGCAGGTCAGTTTCGATCAGGGCGGGCGACATGGCCAGACCGGCGGCCTCGATCGCGCCCAAGGTTTGACCGCACCGCAAAAGGCCACTATCGACGATCACCGCCTTGGCCGGCAGATGGGCGGCCAAGGCGGTAAACCGTTCCTCGTCCGACAGGTCGCAGGGCGGATCGAGACGGCCGCAAATCCGGTTTTCCGGGTCGGGAACCGGCGCGTGCCGCAGCCACCACCAGCGCGTAACCGAGAGGCTCATGCTGTGCCCAGAAGGACAAGCAGCACGGCGGCCTCGGCGACCTGCTGCATGGCGCCGAGGACGTCGCCGCTATAGCCGCCGATCTGCCGGCGCGCAATCTCGCCGACCAGCCAGACAGCGGCCACCGCGGCCAGGATGGCGCCGGCCGCGGCGCGGGAATGCAGCAGAAGTGCTGTGACGATGATCGCCGAGAGGGCGCCCTGGGCGGCGTTGGTGGGCGCAACAGTGCCGACCGAGGCCGCCAGACCGCGATCGCTGGCGGCGGGCAGCCAGATCATCGCCAAAGGCAGGGTGGCGCGCGACAGGCTGTGCGCCGCGATCAGGGCGATGATCACTTTGACGCTGCCGGCCAGCTCGGCGAGGGCGCTGGCCCGCAGAGCGACCGACAGGATCAGGGCCAGGCCGCCATAGCTGCCAATCCGGCTGTCTTTCATGATGATCAGCTTGGCGGCAGGATCACGGCCGCCGCCGAAGCCGTCGGCGCAATCGGCCAGACCATCCTCATGCAGGGCGCCGGTCAGCAGGATCCCCGCCGTCACGGCCAGAAAAGCAGACGGAAGGGGCGGCAGAACCCAATGGACCAGCGCATAAAACATGCCGATCGCCAGGCCGATCAGGCAGCCGATCGTCGGGAACAGCCGCATCGATCGCGCCATCGCGCCATCGGCAGGAGCATGGTGCAGGGTCACCGGCAGTCGGGTCAGGAAACTGAGCGCCAGACGCGCGTCATCGACAAGGTCCGTCATACCCATCTCACGACCGTCTGCGGCCGATACCGCCCCGTAAACGATGTTGGTCGGCGGCCAGGCATTGTTCGACGAAGCGTCCCTGGAACAGGGTAATGCCGACGGATTGGCCCAGACTGATGGCATTTTCGCTGTCGCAACGACAAAGGATCGTCCGCGAGGCGCCGCATTTGCGGACATAATCGGCCAACGGGCTGCCATCGGGCAGGGTGCCCCCGACCAGCGATGGGTCCCAAGACAATTTCAGCAGATCAAGTCCCAATCGGCCGCGTTCGATGAAGGGAAGGCTGTCGATGGTCACGCCATCGATGCAGATGCGATAGCCGCGCTCGCGGGCGAAATCGCGGGCGAACAGAAAGGCGTTCAAATCGGCGAAAATATCGACCTTCTGCAGTTCGATGACGATGGTACCGCGCTGATTGGCCTTGATTCCGTCGTCAAAGGTCAGGAAATCGGGCGAGAGCAGCGTCTGGACATTGAGATTAATACTGACATCGCCGCTCAGACTGCGGTCGTCATGGCGATTGAGCAGGGCCAACACGCGATGATCGAGCGTTTCGGTCAGCAGCTGAAAAAGCCAGGGGCTCGATTCCAGGCTGACATTAGGCAGCAAGGTTTCCTGTAATTCGGTGATGGAGATGAACAGTTCATAAAACAGCGGTTGCGGCGGTGCTTGCCCGACCAGGGCACAAATGGCCTGGCGGCGCATCATATTGGCGAGATCGGCACCCGCCAGCGCCTGTTGCATCTTGGCGAGCAGAACTGGGGTCAGGGGCGCGCGGCGCTTCTCGCGCGGGGCGGCCGGGCTATCAGTCCCGCCCGGTCGTGTGTCCAGGGTACGCCGTTCGATATCGTCATTGACCAGGCTTTGCGCCAGGCGCAGCAGACTCTGATAATCGCGGTCGACGACAAACCACTCGACGAATTGTTCGCGGCCCTCTTCGGCCTCATGCATCAGCGCCGGATCATCATCGAACAGAAAGCGCAGCTTGATAAGCGCCGCCTGGATTTCATCGAGTGCGATATCCTTGAAAATGACCATGATGTCGCTGTTTGACAGGGCGAAAACTTGCCCCTTGAGCCGGCGCACCAGATTGTCAAACGTCGAAAGGGCGGCCCGGACATGATGGTCGCGGCGATTGTTGGGCTGCAGGAGCGATAGCCGGATGCGCACCGCGCTGCGACCATGGCGATGACGCTCGAGCTTATGGATATAGTCCAGCAGCAGATTTTCCGTCGAGGGCAGGGGCTGGCTGTGGGATGGAATGGCTTTTGAGGCGATGCTTGGCGGGATGCTCATGGTGTCGTCCGGTTCGGTGCACTTCTGGGCGCACTCAGAGCCGGTGCCGTGTCGAGGCGCAGATGATTGCCGCATTCGCCGCGCAGCGGGCCGATAATCACGCCATGGCGCTGGGTGCATTGGGCCAGACTGCAGGCTCTGGCCTTTTCGCAGACCGCCATGGTGGTGGCGGCCAACATCGCCTCGACATAGCGGCCTTGAAATTGCGAGATACCATGATTCATCCCCCAGGCGATGGCGGTCTCGGAATCACAGCGGGCCAGCAATAGCCGAGCCGGATCAATCTCCTTCAATGCGTTCATCAGCCCGTCGCCGCGTGTTGGCTGAGCGAGCTCCGGAGTCCAGTCCAACTTGTAAAGGTCCGCCCCGGTCCGGCCGACATCCATGAAGCGCAGGGTCGATTCGTCGAGTCCGTCGATCACCAGCTTGATGCCTTTGGCCCGCAAAGTTTCGCGCGTGGCGGAAAAGGCCCGGCTGTCCGCCAGCACATCCAAGATGCGCAATTCCACTCCAAGCGGGATCCGCTGGTCTCGGTTCGCCTCAAAGGCGGCGAAGCTGGGATCCGACAGGCTGGGGAGGGTCAGGTTAATATGGAGTGACGGCGGCATGGCGCTGAGACTCAGCGTCTGCATCGCCGCCAGCAGGCGCTGATCGAGAGTGGTCGAGAGGTGATGGAAAATCCAGCGATTGCTCTGCAGATTGAAATCGGGCGCTACCGCCTTTTGCAGGTCGGCGAGGCTAACGAAGAATTCCTGAAAAATAACCGCGGGCTGCGCATTTGCGACAGGGTTGGCGCCGCCAAGCGAGATCGCCGATTGTCGGCGCACGAAGGGGCTGGCGTCGATCATGCCAAGCCGTTCCAGCACCATCGCCAGGCTGGTCGCATCGAGAGGTTTCGGCTCGGGTGGGGTGGGTGGCGCGCGCAGGCGGATTTTGGCGGCTTTGAGGCATTCCTGCACCAGGGCGAGGAAGATGTCGTAGTCGAAGGCGAGGTCATACAGCGTACAGAACAGATCCGCGCCGTCGCCGCTGTCATCTTGGGTCAGCGGATCTTTCGCGAACAGACCGCGCAGACGATGCAGATGATCGCGTAAATCGACGGGATTAGGGTGCAGCACCATGAAGACGATGTCGTCATTGGTCAGACGGAAAATCTGCCCGTGATAGGCGCTGACCATCGGCTCGAGCATGCGCCCGGCGACACGGAGATTTCCCTCCTGGCGATTTTGCGGCTTGAGGCGCGACAGATGCAGATGAACGGCAAAACGACCATCGCGTATTTTCCCCACCCGCTCGGTCGCGTCGAGCAGAACATTTTCCGGGGTGGCGATTTCGGCGCCGACCTGATCTCGCGGTGACGCGCTCATGATGTCGAATACAGCCCTAAAGCAGACGAAATTCTATAATTGCCTGATGTTATCGCCTGTTGCCCCGCCTTGTCACCAAATCGGCTCACATCACCCTATCTTGCATCCGCTTTACGATTAAGATAGCCAAGATCCAGTCCTTGCGGAGTCGAGTGGAATTTTGATGAGCGACACACAGGCGGAACTGGATCTGGTCGGTCGGCTGCAAGGCGGGCGTGTGCTCTGTGTGGGCGACGTGATGCTGGATCGTTTCGTGTATGGCGATGTCGATCGCATTTCCCCAGAGGCGCCGATTCCCATTTTGCGCGTCCGCCGCGAGAGCGCCATGCTCGGCGGCGCCGGCAATGTGGTGCGCAATCTGGTGGCGCTCGGTTGTCAGCCGCATTTCCTTGCCGTGGTCGGCGATGATCCAGCCGGCCGCGAGATCACCCGGCTGGTCGGCGAGCATGGCGAGGTAGACCCGCTGATGGTGGTCGAACCCGACCGTCAGACCACCATCAAGACCCGCTTCATCGGCGGCGCGCAGCAGTTGCTGCGGGCGGATCACGAGACTCAGACGCCCTTGGCCGCGGACAGTCGCGAGCGGTTGCTGGCCGAGGCGCGCATCCTGATCGGGCAGGTGGGCGTGGTGGTGCTGTCGGACTATGGCAAGGGCGTGTTGGGCGCCGGCCTGACCCAAGCCGTCATCTCGGCGGCGCGGGCAGCCGGCAAGCCGGTGATCGTCGACCCAAAAGGCAGCGATTACACGGTCTATCGCGGCGCCACGGTGGTGACGCCCAATCGCAAGGAACTGCATGAAGCGACCGGCCGCCCAGTCGGCAGCGACGAGGAAGTCACCCTCGCTGCCCGCCAGTTGATCGAACTCTGCGGGATCGAGGCGGTGCTGGCCACGCGCAGTCAGGATGGCATGAGCTTGATCTCCATGACCAGCGCGCTTCATCTGCCGGCCGAGGCGCGCGAAGTGTTCGATGTCTCGGGCGCCGGCGACACCGTGGTAGCGACCCTCGCGGCCGCGGTCACGGTCGGCGCCAGCCTGGCGGAGGCGGCGAAGCTCGCCAATCTCGCCGCCGGAATCGTGGTTGGCAAGGTGGGGACGGCGGTGGCCTATGGCGAGGATCTGATCCATGCGCTGCATCATTCGGAAAGGGCTGCGGCCGAGAACAAGCTGGTGTCGATTGGCACAGCGGTGGATCAGGTGGCGCGCTGGCGTCATCTCGGCAAAAAAGTCGGCTTCACCAATGGCTGTTTCGATCTGCTGCATCCCGGCCATGTCTCGCTGCTCGATCAGGCCAAGGGGCAATGCGACCGGCTGGTGGTTGGGCTCAATAGCGACGCGTCGGTGAAGCGGCTCAAGGGGCCGACCCGCCCAGTGCAATCGGAAGGGGCGCGCGGCACGGTGCTGGCCTCCCTCGCCGCCGTCGATCTGGTGGTGATCTTCGAGGAGGACACGCCGCTCGAAGTCATCCGGGCGCTTCGTCCCGATGTCCTGGTCAAGGGGGCGGATTACAGCATAGATCAGGTGGTGGGCGGCGATCTGGTGGCTGGCTGGGGCGGACGGGTGTTTCTGGCGGACCTGCAGGCCGGCCATTCCACCACGGCGACCATCGCACGGATGAACAAGTGATGGAGCGCAAGACCGCGATCATTCTGCTGAGCGGCGGGCTCGACTCGGCAACCTGTCTGGCTTTGGCGCGGGCCAAGGGCTTTCGCACCCTGGCCCTGTCCTTCCGCTACGGCCAACGCCACCATGTCGAACTGGCGGCGTCGGTAGAGGTCGCGCGCGCGCTCGGCGCCGATCGCCATCAGGTGGTCGATATCGATTTGCGCGCGTTTGGCGGCTCGGCGCTGACGGCGGATATTTCCGTCCCGAAGGATCGCAATGCTGCCGACATGGCTGATGGTGTCCCGATCACCTATGTTCCGGCGCGAAATACGATCTTTTTATCCTTTGCCTTGGCGCTGGCCGAGGTTGAAGGCGCGCTCGATATTTTCATCGGCGTCAATGCGGTCGATTACAGCGGCTATCCCGATTGTCGTCCGGCCTTCATCAGCGCTTTCGAGGCGATGGCCAATCTTGCCACCAAGGCGACCGCCGTCGATGGCCAGAAATTGACCATCCATGCGCCCTTGATGACCCTCTCGAAAGCTGAGATCATTACGCTTGGCGGGGCGCTCGGTGTCGATTACGGCCTGACCTTGAGCTGCTACGACCCAAGCGATGACGGCGCCGCCTGCGGCCACTGCGATGCCTGCCAATTGCGCCGCCAGGGCTTCACCGACGCCGGTTTGCCAGATCCGACGCGTTATTATTAAACGATTATTAGCCGAAATCGGCTAAAACAAGGAATGATCTGGCGGAGAGCTCTTGCGATCCTTCTGCTCGGCCTGCTTGCCGCCTGCGCGAGCAAGCCGGTTGCTCACCCACGCCCGCCATTGGTCGCCGCTGCTCCGGTCCTCGTCGATCCGGCAAGCGCCTGTTTTCACAGTCTCGATCAGCTGCATGTCGATTATGACCGGGTGGCCGATTTTCATTCCGCCGAGGGCTGCGGCATCGATCAGGCGATCCGGCTGAAAACGCTCTCCATCCCGCTCAACCGGCCGCTGCTCCTGGCCTGTCCGACCGCGCTCAGCCTGGCCGATTTCGAGGCTCAGGTGGTGATCCCGGCGGCGCAGGCGACCTTGGGCCATCCGGTCAAGACCATGACCAGCGCCGGCACCTATGATTGCCGCGGCCAGCGCAGCGATCATCCCGAGCGAATCTCGGAGCATGCATTCGGCAAGGCCATCGACATCACCGGCTTTACTTTCGAGGATGGCACGCGGATCACGGTTTTGAAGAATTGGAGCGGCAAGGACGCCAATGCCGCCTTTCTGCATCAGGTCGCGGCGGGCGCCTGTCACTGGTTTTCGGTGGTACTGACACCGAAAAGCAACAAGCTGCATCGTGACCATCTGCATCTCGATAACGGGCCCTACAAGAAATGTGATGCATGAACGGGGCGCTCCGAGAAACCGGAGGGTGGCATGTAAGGCCAACGCCGCTTTTGATCATCAGCGAATCATCGTCGCCCCGTGTTAAGATGAACGATGGATACGAATTGGACCGATGATCCCGATCTGCCTGAGCAAATAGTGCGGAAACTGTCGAGATATCGGCCCAGCGGGCTTGCGCGGCTCTCGAACTCCGATTGATTATGGTGTGAACCGAGGGCTTCGACCCGGAGCGCCGGGTTGCCTTCAACGGGCACGCTTCAAACGCCGGTACTCTCACGATAACGACGTACTGTATCGCGGAGGCGATCAGGTACTGGCTTCGGGTTCAGCAGCGCGTCGACGAATGCGTCGCTGTCGTGAACGGAGAGTTCGAGCTTATGATGGTCTTCGATCGCCCGTCGAGCGGCATCCTGCAAACTCGTCAACACGAAGTCGGTGATGGTCCGCCCCTGCAGCGCCGCCGCCCGCTCGATCAGGCT
>Ga0116226_10000128_pt1 | contig 56532 bp, 61 predicted proteins | sample S1TSphfallax_FD_89692 | JGI IMG/M metagenome (GOLD analysis project Ga0116226, IMG submission 89692) | Host-associated microbial communities from peat moss isolated from Minnesota, USA - S1T2_Fa - Sphagnum fallax MG | ecosystem: Host-associated > Plants > Peat moss > Unclassified | place: USA... | reverse complement strand
CCAAGGCTTCGGCCAGATCATCGCCGAAATTGACTCCCTTGCGGATCACCGGTACCCGCGCCGGCAGATCCTGCAGCGACGGGTGGCCCCAGCCATAACTGGTCAGCACGGCGACCTTGATGTCCCTTGTGCTGGGCATGGAGGTGAAGGCGGTGGCGAGATCGATGCCAGACAATTCATCGAGCACACTTGAGATCACCACGAGATCGGGTCGGGTCCGCACCGCCATCTCCAAGGCTTGAAAGGCCGACCGAACCGAGGAGGTGCGATAGCCACAGGCTTGCATCTCGCGCTCCACGATGCGTGCGGTCGAGCGGTCGGAGATCACCATCAGCACTTCAATATTGGTGATCTTGACGTCGGCCGGATTGAAATTATTAATCACCCGTGTCGGCAATGCCCGCACGATCGCCGCACTGGCAGAGGTCTGCAGTTTGCCGTCGAGCGCCTGGCGGAGCTGATCGATGAAGGCCAGCATATCATCGAGCTGCTGTTCGTTGACTTCGGTGAGGTCTGCAACATATTCGCCAAAGCGATGCGCGACGATGGTGACCAAAGGTTGATCGACGGTCGACCCGCGCACCGCGACATTCAGCATATCCCGTTGAATGCGCGGCAAACTTTCGCTGACTTTGACGCTTTTGGAGCGCAGATTACCGATCAGCACCTCAAGGCCGGAGACAATATCACGGACTTCCTCGACGAATTCGGCCTCAACCTGTCGATCCATCTCTTCAATTTGATCACTGGCATTGGCCATGGTGCGGACCCCTCCCTGCTGCAAAAGCGCTCTGTAATGCCCGGTGCCGATCAGGACTGCGCCTGAAAACGTCGCTCGATCGCGCGGATCAAATCGATTCCCTGGGTCATCTCGGTGACCATGAAATCGGCGCGTTTAATCGGCCCGCCAGCACTGGGATGGGGAAAATTGCGGGCAAAGCCGTTCATCTTGACAGTCAGACCGCATAGAGCCCCGCCGATGGTGATATGATAACGCTCGATCATTGCTTTTACAGCCTGAAATTCTTCCTGGCTGATATTTTGCCACATCTGCGCCGTGCGCTTCTCGAATACTTCGAGTCGGCCTGAGATACTCGCGCTGACTGAAATGATCGCGTCCTCGATGACGGTACAGGTTCGCATCAGACCGGGATCCTGCATCAATTGAAAATGCTTGCGGAGCGGCGCGATCGCTTCGAGACAGGCGGTGAAATAGGGCTCGAGCCGGTCAAGGCAATGCCGGTAGTAGGACAAGGACATAAAGATATCGCCATAATCTTCCAGGAAGCGCGGCACTTCCATGATCGGCACCTTCAGGGTGGTCGCCAACATTTCGAGCCTCTCCCGCGCCTTGGCGATATCGGGATCGCGGAACAGCCTCATCAGTTCGTCGTAAGAGTCGATCTCGACTTTGCTGTCGGCATAGATCATCTGCAGCAGCGGGCGGGTGAACATCATCATATATTCGGTGAGCTGCGTCATTTTTTCGTCGGAAAGCCGCAGACTGTCGTGGTCATTCACCGGGATCTTATGCGCCCTCAGCGAGATTCGCAGCGAATAGACGTCATAGCTCGGTATCAGAGCCAGTCGCCGCAGGACCGCGAGATCGGGGTGCACACGGCCGGGGTCCCACCCCATCATCTGCGGCAGCGACTCGACCTCGACCTGTCCCGAGCCGGTTTGAAGATCCCGGAAAACCTCGACAACGCCTTCCAGCCTGCCGTTCTTCACCAGGCGGGCCGAACGCAGGGCAGGGGTTTGTAGGGGAATAACCGACAAAGGCAATATGAACAGCGAGTCCATATCCGTGTCTTCAATGAGTTTAAGCTCGTTGTCTGTCATATCCCCGGCTTTATGACATCAATAGTCAGTGAACCGGAAATGCCGGCACTTTTTCGATAGGCCAAAACCTTATTGCCCTATCTTATCACTCCAGGGCAAGGTCAGAAAGGGTTGCGCTGCGGTCACGCAGTCGGCCAACGGCACGGTGACTTGGGGCGGCTTTGGCGAGCTTCTTGTAATTGGCAAGGGCGCGGCTGACATCATCGGGGCTGCACCCCTGGTGATCGGTCACGTCGGGACGGGCCAAAATCTCGTAGCCGGCGCATTGGCCGGTGTGACTATCGACGATTGCCTGGAACGCGACTGGAAACAGGGGGGATTGGACAGACTCACCCATGATCGACCGAAGTTAACCGGTACTTCTTAGAGCCTTGTCTCACTAACATTGAGCCAGATTTTCCAGGAATTGATCTTTTACGATCGACCAGGGAAATTCCGCGGCGCGTTGGAGGCAAAGTTCCGGCGAGATGGAAAGCGCATCGAGCGCCGCCTGGCGCAAATCCTCCGACAGAACACCGGCACCCGAGTCGCCGATCACGTCAACCGGTCCGGTTACCGGCAAGGCCGCCACCGGCACGCCGCAGGCCAGCGCCTCCAGCATGACCAGGCCAAAGGTATCGGTTCGGCTCGGGAAGACAAAGACATCGGCAGCGTTGTAGCAGGCGGCCAAGGCTTCGTCGCCCGACACCACATGAAATAAAGTTTCCGGATATTTGGCCATCAACGCCTTGCGCTGCGGACCACTGCCCACCACCACCTTGCAGCCGGGCAGATCAAGTTTAAGAAAGGCTTCCAGATTTTTTTCGATGGTGACACGTCCGACATTCATGAAGATCGGTCGCGGCAGGTTGGCCAGCGCATCTTTTGGCCCCGGTTTGAAGACGCTGCGATCGACGCCATGCGACCATAATTTGAGTCGGTCGAAGCGCCATTCCTGCAATTCGGCCAGTACGCCCGGCGATGGGACCAGTACGCCGGCGGAGGGCGCATGAAAATAGCGCATTCCGGCATAGGGAATGAACAATGGCACGCCGGTCCGAGCCTGCAGATATTGAGGGAATTTCGAATGGTAGGCGGTGGTGAAGGGAATCTTCTGCCGCAGACACCAGCCGCGCGCCGACCAACCGAGTGGACCCTCAGTCGCCAGATGGATCGCGTCCGGCGCCAGCCGCTCCAGCTGCAACGCCATCAGGCGGCCGGGAAATACAGCAAGGGGGATCTCGGGATAGGTGGGGCAGGGCACGGTGGTGAATTGGTCCGGAGAAATAATGTCAACGTGATGCCCCTCGGCCAGCAGCAGGCGCAATAAGCTGTCCAGAACGCGAACCACGCCGTTCTGTTGAGGGTGCCAAGCATCGGTTACCAAAGCCAGCCGCACGCTGTATCCTTGCAGGGTATGAAATTGCGTCACGAACAGTAGGCTTTTTTCGCACTAATGGAATGAATCACGGCGGTGAGATAATGAAGTTTCCGTGACAATGAAGATTCTTGCTTCGGGACAAGATCGTGAAGTTATCGGCCTTTTGTTCGGATCAGCATCAGCGCGAAGCGAGCTGTGCATTATGTCCGATGAAATCATGGACACCGATACATTGACCGTTGGTCTCGCCACAACCGCTGGCGGCATTCAATCCGACCACGGCAAAAAAAAGACCGATGGCAACAGCGCCGAAGATATTGGCGACGAGCTGGGCGGGGCGTCGCGGATGGGAATAGAGCATGTATTGCCTCCTGTGTTTGTTGGTGAGAACATAACAAGAACATTGCCGTTCAGGCAAGCCTATAAATCGCCGATCCGGTCTGCTCGGCTGGGGTAGGCTTGACAGGGCCGGCCTCCTCAGGCTTCATCGCGCAAATTTTTTGGATAGGTCTTAATGGCTAGTGCGCGCCGCAGGTCGGGAGGGTTTTCCGACACGAGAAACACCCTTATCATGGTAGTTCTGCTGGCTTTGGTCGTCCGCAGTTTCGCTTATGAGCCCTTCAATATTCCGTCAAAATCCATGTTGCCGACCCTGTTGGTCGGCGACTTCATCCTGGTCTCGAAATTTTCCTACGGCTACAGCCGGCACTCGCTGCCCTTCAGCGTTAATCTGTTCAATGGACGGCTGTTTTTCCAATCGCCAAGGCGCGGCGACGTGGTGGTCTTCAAGACTCCGGTCGATAACCGCACCGATCTGATCAAGCGCGTGATCGGCCTGCCCGGGGACCATATCAGGGTGGATCATCGCGTCCTGATCATCAATGGCGAGGCGGTCAAGCGTCAGGCGGTCGAGGATTATATCGACCGCGATCCGCGCACCGGCAGCCAGCGTCATCTGCAATATATCGAGACCCTGCCAAATGGCCGGGCGCATCTCATCATTGAGGATGCCGGACCGGAAACCGCCGTCGACAACACGGAAGACTATGTCGTCCCGCCGCATCATTTCTTCATGATGGGCGACAGCCGGGACAATTCCGAGGACAGCCGATTCCTCAATTCGGTCGGCTATGTACCAGAGGAAAATCTGGTGGGTCGCGCCGAGATCGTTCTTTTGTCGACCGAGCAGAGCACGGCGCCGTGGAAATTCTGGCTCTGGCCCGGTAGTCTGCGTGGAAGCCGGCTTTTTGCAAAGATAGTGTAATCATGTCGGAGCATCGAAGCGTGAGGGCATGATGACAGCGTCGTTAAGGCCCGACCAAGACCCCCTGGTGGAACGGCTCGGCTATCGTTTCCGCCAGCCTCTGCTGCTTGATCAGGCGCTGACGCACCCCAGTCTGCAGCCGGGCAGCGCAGGGCGCGGTCCCTATGAACGGCTGGAATTTCTCGGCGACCGCGTGCTTGGTCTGGTGGTGGCGGAAATGCTCTATCACCGCTTTCCCCACGAGAATGAAGGGGCATTGGCCCGGCGCCACGCCGCGCTGGTCAGGCGCGAAGCTCTGGCCCGGGTCGCCGGAGAAATCGGTCTCGGCGCCGCTCTGTCCCTGTCGCGCAGCGAAGAGGACACTGGCGGCCGCCATAATATCGGTACCCTCGCGGACGCCTGCGAAGCGGTACTCGGCGCGATCTATGCCGATGGCGGGCTGGATCCGGCGGGAAGCCTGATCAGGCGTCTCTGGACGCCGATGATGGCCGAGATGACAGCGCCACCGAAGGATGCCAAGACCGCACTCCAGGAATGGGCGCAAGCCCGTGCGCTTGGCCTGCCGGTCTATCGCACGGTCGAGATCGACGGCCCCCCGCATAATCCCGATTTTCTTATCGAGGCCGAAATCGAGGGCTGCGCCACCGGCGCCGGCCGCGGCCCCTCGAAGCGGGCCGGCGAACAGGCGGCCGCCGCCAATCTTTTGGAGCAACTGGAAAAATGATCGAACAGCGCCGTTGCGGCTTCGTCGCCATTGTCGGCGCGCCTAATGCCGGTAAATCCACCCTGGTCAATCGGCTGGTCGGCAGCAAGGTTTCGATCGTCTCGCCGAAGGTGCAGACCACCCGAACGCGGGTACTGGGCATCGCGCTGGTTGAAGAACGCGGCGGCCCGCACGCTACAAGCTCTCAGGTGATTTTTATCGACACGCCGGGGATCTTCAAACCGAAGCTGCGGCTCGAGCGGGCCATGGTGCGCGCCGCCTGGTCGGGCGCGGCCGATGCGGACGTGGTTGCGCTGGTGGTCGATGCGAAGAAAGGCATCGATGACGATGTCAGGCGGATCATCGCCCAATTGAAGGAGGCGGGCCGCCGCGCCATGCTGCTGCTCAACAAGATCGACCTGGTGAAACGGGAAAACTTACTCGGACTGGCCCAGGAGCTGCATCAGGAGGGCATCTTCGACGACGTCTTCATGATCAGCGCCGAAAAAGGCGACGGCACCAATGATTTTCTCGCCTTCTGCGGCAAATCGATGCCGGAAGGACCGTGGCATTTTCCCGAGGATCAATTGTCCGATATGCCGCAACGGATCCTGGCCGCCGAAATCACCCGTGAACAGCTTTTCAACCGGCTGCATCAGGAGCTGCCCTATGCCGCTCTGGTCGAGAGCGATTCGTGGGAAGAGAGAAGAGACGGCTCCTGCCGCATCGACCAGACCATCTATGTCCGGCGCGACAGCCAGAAAGCCATCGTGCTCGGCAAGGGCGGCGCGCAGATCAAGGCGATCAGCGCATCGGCGCGGATGGAGCTGGAAAGGCTGCTGGAGCGGCCGGTCCATCTTTTCCTGTTCGTAAAGGTGCGCGAGGACTGGCCTGACGACCGCCAGCGTTATGCTGATCTCGGTTTGGATTATGATGCGTGATCCAGGCCGGCTTTATCCATCACCTTCTTGATTGTCTTCAAAAGGGTGATGCCGTTGAACGGCTTCAGAAGAATCCCCGATGCGCCCGCGTCCATCACCTGGCTGATAGTTTGCGGTTCGGCATTGCTGAGCATCATGATGAAGGGAATCCTGCGGATAACTTGCGGTGTGCTGGGGTCGGTGCGCAGCATTTTCAGCAGGTAAAGGCCACTCGGATTGCACTCGAAATCGTCGATGATCAGGCTGAAGCCGTCAGGGTTCTTGCGCAGCGCCATATAGGCCGCTCCGCCCGGTTCGGGTTCGGCGATATTGCGGATCCCCGCACCCAGCAGGATCTGACGGACTTGATTGCGGATATAAAGAATGTCGTGGACGATCAGGATCCGCCCGCGAATCGGCGGCAATGTGACGCGCATCTCGACCATCTCAGCAATACCCTTGCTCATCTCGCAGACTCTTCCATCATTTTCTCCCTATCGATCCCCCGGCCGATATCCATAAATGGGGACTACAGATCGCTCCAGGGTCCCATGCTAACCCTGGGTCGGGGCCGCCCGGAAGCGGGTGTATTAAGCCACTTTGAATTGTTTCCAAATAAATCACCAATTAACGCTATCCAGATAGAGTTAAAAAATTGTAATGCAATGGAATGATGATGCGGTTTTATTATCGGCACGGCCATTTGGCGAGAATGCGCTACTGGTCAGCCTGCTGACCGCGACCAATGGACGCCATGGCGGTCTGGTTCCTGGCGGGCAAAGCCGCCGGCAACGCGCCCTTTGGCAAAGCGGGAATTGGCTTGCGGTGCATTGGCAGGCGCGGCTCGCCGACCATCTCGGTAGCGTCAAAGGCGAATTGCGGACGGCCTTCGCCCCGGTTTTCCTGTCTGATCCGGCCCGCCTCGCAGCACTCAGCGCCGCCTGCGCGCTCAGCGATCAATGTCTTCCGGACCATGTGCCGAATGAGGGCGCCTTCAGCGGATTGCTCGCATTTCTTGAGGGATTGGTTCAGGAGGATTGGCCAAGCCTTTATGTGCATTGGGAACTCGGTCTGCTGCGGGTTCTTGGTTTCGGACTTGACCTGTCCGTCTGCGCCGTTACCGGCGGTACCGACGATTTGATCTATATATCGCCGAAGACCGGTCGGGCGGTCAGTGCCGCGGCCGGGCGGCCCTATCATGACCGGCTGTTGTTCTTGCCGGCCTTTTTGCGTGCCGGCGGCGCGGCGTCGCCGCCGCAGATCGTCATGGGTCTGGCGGTGACCGGCCACTTTCTCGAGCGCCATGTCCTGGCCCCGCAAGGACGCCCGTTGCCGGCGGCACGCTCACGACTTGTAGATCGGCTACGGGCGTGAAATACTAAATGTAGTTTTTTGGAGTTGATTATGACCGACGCGGTCCTTACCGATCAGGTGAGGGATACCAGTCTTGCCGATGCGCTGGGCGAGCGCTATCTGGCTTATGCCATGTCGACCATCGTGTCGCGCTCCCTGCCCGACGTGCGAGACGGCTTGAAGCCGGTGCATCGTCGCCTGCTCTTCGCCATGCGCCAACTGAAGCTCGATCCGACCACCGGCTTCAAAAAATGCGCCCGCGTCGTCGGCGATGTCATTGGTAAATATCATCCCCATGGTGATGTCTCGGTCTATGACGCCATGGTACGACTGGCCCAGGATTTCGCCGTGCGCTATCCGCTGGTCGAGGGGCAGGGCAATTTCGGCAATATCGATGGCGATAACGCCGCGGCGATGCGGTATACCGAAGCCCGGTTGACAGCGGTCGCAGCCGCCCTGATGGAGGGACTGGACGAGGATTCCGTTGATTTCCGACCCACCTATGACGGTACCGAGGAAGAACCGGTTGTCATGCCGGCGGCGTTTCCCAATCTGCTGGCCAATGGCGCGGCCGGGATCGCGGTTGGCATGGCGACATCAATTCCGCCCCATAATGTCGGTGAGATCTGCGACGCGCTCACCCACCTTATCAAAGAACCGGATTGCGCCCCCGATTCCCTGCTGGCCTTCATCAAGGGACCGGATTTTCCCACCGGTGGCACGCTGGTGGAGAGCGCCGCGTCAATCGCCGAGGCCTATCGCACCGGCCGCGGCGGTTTTCGCCTGCGCGCCCGCTGGGAGGTTGAGAAGTTCTCGCATGGGCTCTACCAGATCATCGTCACCGAGATTCCCTATCAAGTGCAGAAATCGAAGCTGATCGAGAAGATCGCCGAGCTGCTCGACGCCAAGAAGCTGACCTTGCTGGCCGATGTGCGGGATGAATCCGCTGAACTGGTCCGAGTAGTGCTGGAGCCCCGCAACCGCGCGGTGGATCCCGAAATGGTGATGGAGCAACTCTTCCGTCAGACCGATCTTGAGCTGCGATTTCCGCTCAATATGAATCTGCTCGACGCCCAATCAGTGCCGCGCGTCATGACGTTGAAGGAGGTTCTGCAGGCTTTCCTCGATCATCGGCTGGTGGTGTTGGAGCGCCGGTCGCGCTATCGCCAGGGTAAGATTCTGGCTCGGCTCGAGGTGCTGGAGGGGTATCTCAAGGCCTATCTTAATCTGGACGAGGTGATCGCGATCATCCGCGGCGAGGAGGAACCGAAGCCGGTACTCATCCGGCGCTTCGAACTGACCGACAATCAAGCCGAGGCTATTCTCAATATGCGGCTGCGATCGCTCCGAAAGCTGGAAGAATTCGAAATCAAGGGCGAACATGCCAAATTATCCACCGAATTGGCCGCCCTGGTCGCACTTTTGGCGGATCCGGCGGCGCGCTGGTCGGCGATTGCCGATCAGGTGAGGGAAATCAAGGCGGATTTCGGCAAAGACGACGCGCTGGGGCGCCGCCGTACCCTGCTTGGGGATACGCCGAGCGCGGTGATCGTGCCGATCGAAGCCTTCATCGAGCGCGAGGACATCACTGTCATCCTGTCAGAGAAAGGTTGGATACGCGCCGTCAAGGGCCATGCCGACAATCCGGACGATTTCAAATTCAAGGATGGCGATCAGCTGAAAGCGACGCTTCGCTGCGCCACGACCGACAAAATTCTGCTCTTCGCCAGCAATGGCCGTTTCTTTACCTTGGGCGGCGACAAATTGCCGCGCGGGCGGGGGCATGGCGAGCCCTTGCGGCTGATGGTCGACCTGCCCAATGACGCCGAAATCGTCATTATGATGCCCTACCGGGCAGCGACCCGTCTGCTGCTGGCATCGAACGGTGGCAAGGGTTTCCTGGTCAAAAGCGAAGAGGTTCTGGCGCAAACGCGCAGCGGCAAGCAGGTGCTTAATCTCGGCGATGGCGAAAAAGCCGCTTTTTGTCTCAAGCCGGACGGCGACACGGTGGCGATCATCGGCGAAAACCGAAAATTGCTGCTCTTCAAACTGGATGAAATCCCTGAAATGGCGCGCGGCCGGGGCGTGATCCTGCAGAAATATCGCGATGGCGGAACGGCAGACATCAAGGTGTTCAGCCTGGCCGACGGGTTGTCCTGGCAGTGGGGCGAAAAGACCCGCACCGAGACCAATCTGCTGCCGTGGCTTGGCCAGAGAGCCACCGTCGGCCGCATGCCGCCGGTGGGCTTCCCGCGTAATAATCACTTCTGAGTAACGGATTGGCGAGGCGACCAAGGGAGACCCAGAGTGATATTATTGCGCTGGCGACCTCCGTCTTTCGTTATGAGCGAAGTTCAGGTACAGTTAGGGGCTAAGAGATTAAAATGAAGGGTTAGACCAAAGTTCATATTAAAACCCTGTTACATTTTTAGAGTTTTTAGGAAATTTGGAAAATGAGATCAGTACAAAATTGTTTGGTTCATGTTTTTTAAAAATTATGACGAAGTAAAAATATGACCATGAAAGAAATCTTTATCAAGCCTGGTCTCTGTGTCTCGCTATCACGGTGGTCACCATGGATCCGCTGATCGCTCTGGTCGACTCCAATGACACGCACCGAGACTCAGTGAAAGGGGCCCTGACTTCACTTTATCGCGTGAAGTCCTATCACGATTCCGCCAATGCCATCGCGGGTATGCTGATCGAGAAGCCGAAAGTGATTTTGGTCGGACAGAAAGTCGGTAGCGGCCATATCGCCCCTTTCCTCCGCGACCTCAAGAGAGAGCCCTTTCTCGCCGAACTTCCGATCGTCGTCATTCTGGACAATGATGATTATCGACATCGCGATCTGCTCCGCGATCTTGGGATCCGCAGCTATCTGGTCAAACCTTATCCTCTGGGCGCCTTGCTGAAGATGATTGCCGGCGGGGTCAGCCGCGGGGTCGAAGAAGGCTGGAAGGACCTCTCCAGTACGCAGCGTAAAGCCCTGGATGCAACGCTGAGCGCCTTCAATTCGATGGCGGAGAATATCGCCAGTGGCAATCCCTTGGCGATGAATTCCATCGATGAAGGGTGTGCCGCCCTGGTCGAAGTGGTGTCACGGAATGAACTCTCAGAGTTTCTCCACAAAATGCGGCATTACGATAATGCCATTTTTGTGCATGCCTTGCGCAGTGCCGCCTACATGGCTCTATTTGCCCGGTCGATTGGCCTGCCCACCGATCAGCAGACCCTGATCGCCAGTGGCGGCATGCTGCATGATATCGGCATGTTGACCGTTCCCAAGGCGTTGATCACTAAGACAGGGAAACTGACTCCGGGCGAAGTAGCGATTATCCGCGGACATGTCGCCAGTGGCGAAAAAATCATTGCCAATAGTGGGGTAATTCCCCGAGGCGTGGCGGTTATCGTGACGCAGCATCATGAAAGATTGGATGGATCAGGCTATCCTCGCGGGCTGGTCGGCACCCAGATCAACCAATTGGGGCGCATGGCGGGGATCATTGATGCTTTCACCGCGCTTACCGGGCGGCGGCCCTATCGCCGCACCGTCTCACCCCATGTCGCACTGGAAATGATCGCTACCGAGATGAAGCAACAATTCGACGGTGAATTATTGGCTCGCTTCCGCGACATCTTATTAGAAAATTCCGGTCAGCGCGACGAAATGGCGGATATCGCCTGATAGCCATAAAAATTATCTTTGCTTGTACTTATCGCGGTTTACGCGCTTTCAATGGCTGAATCAGTCTCTAATTCAATGGTTTAGAGGGCGATTCAGACATTAGATTGACGCGGATCCCTGTGTGCCAATGATTCTTGCGACAACCTCAGTCTGTGAGGTTTAGTGAGTATCGCACAAGGGGACGTTCATTGGCCGATCAATTACCTACGCATGCAGGCGGAACAGGTGCCGGGGTCTCGGGGTCACCTCCGGATCCGGAGGTGACCCCGAGACCCCGGCGGCGAAATTTTTCTCCCGCCTACAAGGCGGCACTTCTGGCGGAGTTGGACAATTGCCCGGCCGGAGAAGTCGGCGCGGTCCTGCGCCGGGAAGGCGTGTATTCGTCATCGATATCGGTGTGGCGCAAACAACGTGGCGACGGGCAACTCGGGACCGCCAAGCGTGGCCCGAAGGCGCTTGTGCCGATCGTCAAGCCGTCCCCTGCAAACAGCGAAACCCAACAGCTCCGCCGGGAGAACCGGCGCCTGAAGCGCGAGCTGGAAACGGCGCTACTGGCCATTGATATCCAAAAAAAAGTGGCGCTGCTGATGGAGATCAATCGGCGCACCGACGAGTCCTGACCGCCCAGATAGCCGATGTGGCACCTGGTCAGCGCCGCCCCCTCTGCGTGCTGACCGGGTTGCCCCGCAGCCGTTTGTACGGCCGGTCCAGCTCGGTCGCTACCGCCGTAACACCACGTCGCCCCCACCACCGCGCGTTGTCATCGGCCGAGCAGCAAGCCGTACTTGATGTTCTGCATGAGGCGCGGTTCGTCGATCGGGCACCTGCCGAGGTTTACGCCACCCTGCTCGACGAGGGGCGCTATCTCTGTTCGATTCGCACCATGTATCGGCTGTTGGCCGCTAACAATGAGGTTCGGGAGCGCCGCGATCAGCGCCGCCATCCCGTCTACACCAAGCCCGAACTGCTGGCCACCGGTCCAAATCAGGTGTGGTCATGGGATATAACGAAGCTCAAGGGGCCGATCAAAGGCCAGTTCTTCAACCTCTACGTTATCCTCGATATCTTCAGCCGCTGCGTCGTCGGCTGGATGCTCAGCGAACGCGAGAATGCCTTGCTGGCCGCCCGACTGATCGAACAAACCTGTGCAAAGCACGGCATCCGGCCAGGCAGCCTGACCATTCACGCCGACCGCGGATCGCCGATGATGGCGACATCCACCGCGATCTTGCTGGTCAATCTCGGCATCGCCATGAACCATTCGAGGCCGCAGCAATCGAACGACAATCCGTACTCCGAAAGCCAGTTCAAGACGCTGAAATACTGTCCGACCTTCCCCAAGCGCTTTGGCTCAATCCAGGACGCTCGCGCTTTCTGCGTCCGCTTCTTCCAATGGTACAATCATGAGCATCACCATAGCGGGATCGGCCTCATGACCCCTTGGCAGGTCCATTCCGGCCAGGCGCCGGTCATACAGGAAAGACGCCAGAAAACCTTGGCGGCGGTCTACGCCAAAAACCCCCAGCGCTTCGTCAAAAAGCCGCCACGGCCGCCGGAATTACCCGACGCAGCCTGGATCAATCCGCCTGAAAAGAAGAATGCCGCATGAACACCGACGAGCTTAAACTCGATCCGGCTGGTGTCTCGAAATCATTGACACGTTCCGGATTCGCGTCAACCTAATGTCATCGCGCTCTAGATCAGATAGTCCGGTTCCGGCAGGCTCTTGAGCGGCGCCGGCGCGCGGGCGTCGCTCATGCGCGATAGCAATTCAAGCACGGTGCGGCTGCCGGTTTTGACAAACAGGAACGGCGCCAGACCGTGCAGCAGACAGGCGAAGCCACCCGCCAGCATGCGGAGGCCAAACCTGCTGGCGAACAGGAAATGCGCGCCATAGGTCTCCCCGACCGAATGAGGATGACGGGTGAAGGCAGTCAGCATGATTTCGGTCTTCCTTTGCCATTGAGTTATTCTACAATTCCAGCCGCCGCCAGCCGCCCGGACCGAACGCTTCCAGCGGCGCGAAGCGCGCCTTATAGGCCATCTTCTCGCTCTCTGAGATCCAGTAGCCCAGATAGACGTAGGGCAGGCCAACCCGTTTCGCCTCTTCGATCAGCCAGAGAATCATGTAGGTCCCGAGTGAACTCCCGGGGGAGGTGCGAAAAAAACTATAGACCGCCGACAATCCGTCGCTCATCAGATCGGTCAGGCACGCAGCTTCCAGCACGCCGTCGGGGCGCCGATATTCGACCAGAAAAGTATTGATCGGGCTGTCTTCAACCATCGATCGATAGTCATAAAAACCCATCAGTGCCATGTCGCCGCCGGCATGTCGGGCTTCCTGGTAGGAAGAGAACAAACGATATTGTTCTGCCGTGGCCTTTGCAGGGACCCGTTCAGCGCGCAAATGTTTATTCTGCCGATTTATCCGGGCGAAGGAGCGTTTGGTGACAAATTCATCGACGACGATGCGAACGGCGACACAGGCGTTGCAGCCCGGGCAGGAGGGCGAATAGGCGATCGAGTGGCTGCGGCGGAATCCGGCGCGCGACAGAGATTCATGCAATTCCTCGGCGTCGCCGCCCGAGAGTTCAGTAACGATCTTTCGTTCCAGCCGTCCAGGCAGGTAGGGACAAGGCAGCGGCGCCGTGGTAAAGAAAAAATGCGGTCGCTTGAGGGGGAGATGTTCCATGCCGCCGTTCGTATCCTGCCCTGACCCGTGACTGTTACCGTTATGATACGGATGAGCAGGCTGTTACAGCCAGTAAAATTTATGCTCTTTCACTACTGCTTCAGACTATCCGGCAGAACGCCGCTTTTTGCCTGCTCCGGCGTCACGCCAACGGCGGCGCCGGGCGGCGAATCGCGCAGCAGAACGATGGTGATCCGACGGTTGCGCGGGTCGGCGGAATTTTTGCTGTCGAGCGGGTCGGTATCAGCCTTGCCGACCACCCGGTCGACGCGGTCGGGCGGCACACCGGAGGAGAGCAGGGCGCGCCGCGTCGCCAGGGCGCGGTCGGCCGACAATTCCCAATTGCCATAGCTCGCCTCGCCGGCGAACGGGGTCGAATCGGTATGACCGGCGATGGAGACTTTTTCCGGCAGTTGCTTGATGACCCGGCCGACCATGTCGAGCAGAGCTCGCGTATGACCGAACATATCCGGCGAGCCGCTCGGGAACATCGCCAGACCTTCCTGATCGACAATCTGAATCCTGAGGCCCTCCGGCGTGTTGTCGACCATCAGGCTATTCGCCAGCTTCTTCAGTTCGGGGATCGAGTTGATCGCCTGCTTGAGCGCATCCTGCGCCTTCTGAAATTGCTGTTGCTCGCGCGCTTCGTTGGCCGCGACGATCTGCGCCTCGCTGACCGCCTGGGCTTTGCCCTGAGCGGAGTCCCGATCCTGTTTCTTTCCAGCCTCCGAGCCGCCCTGTCCCGGCGTATCGCCGCCGGCGCCGGGGCCAGAACCCTCATCGCCGCCTTCCTTGGGGTCGGTCAGTGCATCGCCGCCCGAACCGATGGTCGGAGGCGGTAAAGCCAGCGAAAAACTGGGCGTGGTCCCCTGGGAGGACATGGCGCCCTGACCGACGGTCTGACCGCCCAGCATGCCCCCGGCGCCACTGGCCGATTTCGAAACGGTGGTCGGGGCAAAATAGTCGGCGATGCCGGTCAGTTGTTCCTCGGTGACCGCGTTCAGCAGCCACAGCAGGAGAAAAAAAGCCATCATCGCCGTCACGAAATCGGCATAAGCGACCTTCCATGCGCCACCATGGTGGCCGCCATGGCCACCTTTCTTGATCCGTTTGATGATGATCGCTTTATTGTCAGCCATTAAAGATCAATCACTCGGGGGCGAGGTTGTTAACGGTTTCTTCCAATTCGGAGAAGCTCGGTCTCACATGGGGTGGCAAGGTCTTCCGACCGAATTCGATCGAGACTTGCGGCGCATAGCCCATCATGTGGGCCAGCAGGCAATTCTTGATGCAATTGAGATAGACCGTCTCCGTGTCGTAGATCACCGAAAGAGTGTGGCCGATCGGTGCCACGAAGCCATAGGACATCAGAATTCCCATGAAGGTGCCGCACAGCGCGCCGCCGATCAGATGACCGAGCACTTCCGGCGGTTCGGTGATCGAGCCCATTGTATGGATCACGCCCAGCACCGCCGCGACGATGCCGAGCGCCGGCATCGCGTCGCCCATGGTGGTCACGGCGCCGGCAATGGCGGATTCCTCGTGGTGATGCGCCTCGATCTCCGCGTCGATAATGGATTCCACCTCATGGGCGTTATTGGTGCCCAGTGTCAGCAGGCGAAGATAGTCGCAGAGGAATTCCCTCGTGTGATGGTCCGCATTGAAGCGCGGGAAGCGCGAGAAGATCGCGCTGTCATCCGGACGTTCGACATGGCTTTCCAGCGCCAGATCGCCCTTGGTTTTAGCCAGTTTGAAAAGAGAATAAAGCAGGCTGAGGGTCTCGGTGTACGACGCCTTGGTGTGCCGAGATCCCTTGATCACGGTACCCATCGCTTTGCCGAAACTCAGCACCACTTCCTTCGGATTGCCGATGATGAAGCTGCCGATCGCCGCGCCAAAAATGATCAGCCATTCAAAAGGCTGCACCAAAACGCCGATTTCACCACCGCCGCCGAGATATCCGCCGAGCACGGCAACGAGAACGACACCCGCTCCGATGAGTACAAACATGCTGCTCCTCAGCTTGGCCTGAATTACCAAACAGCTTTCTTGTAGCACAATGCTATATTTTGTGCGCCCTGTCTTGCTTCATTCGCTCGTTTAAATCCAGTCAGCCAATGTTGCGCAACAACTTGGCCGCCTCGACAGCAAGATAGGTGAGAACGCCATCGGCTCCCGCCCGCTTGAAGGCGGTCAGGCTTTCGAGCACGGTTTTATCATTATCGAGCCAGCCATTACCGATTGCCGCCTTGAGCATGGCATATTCGCCCGATACCTGATAGGCGAAGGTGGGCACGCCGAATTCAGCCTTTACGCGCTGGACGATATCGAGATAGGGCATGCCCGGCTTGACCATCACCATGTCGGCGCCTTCCTGCAAATCGATCGCCACCTCGCGCAGCGCCTCGAGTCCGTTGCCGGGGTCCATCTGATAGGTCTTTTTGTCGCCTTTCAGGGCACCTTGGGATCCTACCGCGTCGCGAAACGGACCATAAAAGGCCGAAGCATATTTGGCGGCATAGGACATGATATTGGTGTGGATCAGCCCGGCCGCGTCGAGTGCATCGCGGATCGCACCGATCCTTCCATCCATCATGTCGCTGGGCGCTACCACATCGCAGCCGGCCGAGGCCTGCACTACGGCCTGCCGGCACAAGACCTCGAGGCTGCTGTCATTATCGACATAGCCATCGACAACGATTCCGTCATGACCGTCGCTGTTGAACGGGTCGAGCGCGACGTCGCAAATCACGCCAAGATCGGGAAAAGCGCGCTTGACCGCAATGACCGCGCGGCAAACCAGATTGTCGGGATTGACGGCTTCCCTTGCATCGGGGGTTTTGAGCTGCTCGTCGATCGCCGGGAACAGGGCAATCGCCGGTATGCCGAGCCCATGCGCCTCGCCAACCGCATCGATCAGCCGATCGAGGGACAGACGATGAACGCCCGGCATCGAGGCGATGGGTTGGCTGGCGGCGGCGCCCTCGACGACGAAAAGCGGCCAGATCAGATCCTTGACCGTCAGGCGGTTCTCGGCAACCAGATCGCGTAGCCAGGCGTGGCGGCGATTACGGCGGAGGCGGGTGCGGGGAAATTGACCGATGCTGTCTGTTACACTCACAATGATGCGCCATGCTTGTTCAAAATCACACTGTCATAGCGCGCCCGCCCAGGGCGTGCCAATGTCCATTGTTGAGAACAGGAGCGAAACTTCATGGCTGAAACAGAACCGTTGGGAGAGGTTTTGTTCGAATTTACCCGTTTGGGCAACGTCGTCCAGCTTTCCGCACTTCATGTCGAGAGCAATACCGAGGTCAGTATCATGGGGCCGGCGGGCGCATCTCAAGCCGCGCTGCGTCACACGGCGCTGCAAAAGCTGCGCTATGTTTTGGCAAAACGGGGGGACCAGGTGAAGTGATGCGCTGGCTCGCCGCGGCCCGCTAAAAGCGGGCGGCCAACCCGCTTTCCTCCCGAGCCGTTTCTTTTGGGATGGGTTATTTGGGAGTTATTTGGCGGTTATTTGGTGACCCGGGGCCGACGGCCGCGACGTTCGACGCTGGCGCTGGCAGTGCGGCCCAAACCGATCTTTTTGGCGAATTCGGAGCGCTGGGCGGCGTAATTCGGAGCGACCATCGGATAGTCCGGCGGCAGCCCCCATTTGGCGCGATAATCGTCAGGTGTCATATTGTAGGTTGTGCGAAGATGCCGCTTGAGCATCTTCAATTTCTTTCCGTCCTCAAGACAGATAATAAATTCCGGCGTTACCGACCGCTTAATCGATACAGCCGGTCGCGGCGCTTCCGTCTTTACTTCCGGCGCTTGTCCGTCGACCTGCGTAAGAGAGTTGAAGACCGTGTGAATGAGGTCCGGAATTTGCGTAGCGACAACGGTATTTTTGCTGACATAGGCAGCAACCACCTCGACCGCCATCTTCAGAATGTCGTCTCGGGCATTTTTGTCTACTGCGCTTTCGGTCATGTTAATAACACCGATACTGATGAATGTGATTTACCCATTGTTACTTGATATGTATCGTCTGTCAAACCCATTTGTAGGTAATTCAACAAAACTTATTTTGTAGTGATGCAGATTACAAAAACAACTTTAGAACCAACCGAGAGTCGTAAAGTGTTTGATTATTTGCGGATTGAATGATTGTCTGCGGCTCATGGCTGGTCCGCATCGAACCGCCGGATCAACCCGATGTGGATAAGATCTTACCGGCGAAGGCGAGAGATTTATCCGCCGAGCCGAGCCATAGTGGTGCATTGGCAAGCAGAACCGATATATGGTATTGACGGTTTCTTGCTCTTGCTAAGCGAACCGAAAGTATAATGTTTTCCCAGCCGATTGCCTTGGCCTCCGATCATGGCGGCTTTGATCTGAAGGAAGAGCTCAAAGCCGAGCTGGTCGGCTGGGGCTATGACGTACTCGATCTCGGAACCGATGGACCGCGCAGCGTCGATTATCCCGACTTCGCGGAGGCGATGGCCGCAGCCATTCGTAGCAAGATTGCCAAGTTTGGCGTTCTTGTCTGCGGCACCGGGATCGGTATTTCGATCGCTGCCAACCGTCATGTCGATGTCCGCGCCGCCCTGGTCCATGACGCCTTTTCGGCGCGATTGTCGCGACAGCATAATGACGCCAATGTCATCGCTTTTGGTGGGCGCACCATCGGCAGCGAAGTCGCAAAGGACTGCCTCAAGCTCTTTCTTGAAACTGAATTCGAGGGCGGACGGCATGCCAAGCGGGTGGCCAAAATGTCGATCCCGCTGACCGAGACCGAGAGTTTGCCGAAGTTCTGGAAAGATTAAGAGAGTCCGGCGCAGCCGATCGTGCCCGTCGCTGAGTTAAGAATTTTGGGGGGGGGAAGATCTGCCATGCGTTGTCCTTTTTGCGGTCACGACGATACACAAGTGAAGGACTCGCGACCGACCGAGGATAACTCGGCAATCCGGCGCAGGCGATTCTGTACTGCTTGCGGGTCGCGCTTCACGACGTTCGAACGGGTGCAATTGCGCGAATTGACCATCGTCAAGCGTAACGGCCAGCGGACGCCCTTCGACCGCGACAAACTGGCCCGCTCGATCTTGATCGCCGTGCGGAAACGCCCGGTCAATGGTGAGCGGGTCGAACGCATCGTCAATTCCATTCAACGCCGCCTTGAAAGCTCGGGCGAGAATGAAATTCCCAGTCAGACGGTCGGCGAACTGGTGATGGAGGCGCTTGCCGCCCTGGATCAAGTCGCCTATGTCCGCTTTGCGTCGGTCTATCGTAATTTCCGCGAGGCCAAGGATTTCGAGGATTTTGTTGGAAAACTGGGGGGTGACACGGTCTTTGACGAATGACCGGGGACATATGCGAGCTGCGCTCGGCCTCGCCCGTCGCGGGCTGGGACGCGTTTGGCCAAATCCCTCGGTTGGCTGCGTCCTGGTTGCCGATGGGCGGGTGATCGGGCGTGGTCACACCGCCCATGGCGGGCGTCCGCATGCCGAAACTCAGGCCCTGATCATGGCGGGGCCAGCTTCAAAAGGCGCGACGGCCTATGTCACCCTGGAACCCTGCAGCCACTATGGCGTAACCCCCCCCTGTGCCCAGTCGCTGATCAATGCCGGGGTGACGCGGGTGGTGGTGGCGATGCAAGATCCCGATCCGCGCGTGTCCGGCCGAGGATTGGCGATGCTGCGGAACAAGGGAATCGAGGTCTTGCTCGGGTTGGAAAACGAAGCTGCGATGGCTCTCAATGCCGGCTTCGTCAGTCGGATCGAGCGCGGGCGGCCGCTGATCACGCTCAAGATCGCTTCATCCCTGGATGGCCGGATCGCCACCCATCTTGGCGAGAGCCAATGGATCACCGGTCCTGCCGCGCGCGCCCTCGGTCATTTTTTGCGCGCCGACCATGATGCCATCCTGATTGGCAGCGGAACGGCGTTGGCCGACAATCCGCGGCTGGATTGCCGTCTGCCGGGCCTGGGCAGCGCGTCGCCGCTGCCCATCGTCATCGATGGCCATCTGGTTTTGCCCCTGACCGGCCATCTGGTCGCCAATGCCGCCAAACGGCCGCTCTGGGTGCTGACCCGCAATGACAATGATGCCGCACGATGCGCGGCGATGGCCGGTTGCGGCGTCGAGCTGATCGAGATCCCGCCGCGCGAGGGTCGGATCGATCTGAACCTCGCCATGAAGGCGCTCGGCGACCGCGGCATCACCCGAGTGCTGGTCGAAGCGGGGGGACATCTTGCCGCGGCTCTGCTGCGGGCCCAATTGGTAGATCGCCTGATCTGGTTTCGGGCGCCGCTGATCGTGGGCGGTGACGGTCTGGCCGCAGCCCTGTCCTTTGGCGTTGACCATCTGAGCGATGCGCCCGCCTGGCGCCGACACTCGGTCAGCGCCATCGGCGACGATATGGTTGAAATATTCGAGCGGGATTGAACTTTATGTTTACTGGAATCATCACCGACCTTGGCGAGGTCAGAGAGATCCGTCGGCAGGGCGACATGCGACTGACCATCGGCACCTCCTATCCCGTGTCGGAGATCGCTTTGGGAGCCTCTATCGCCCATAACGGCGTCTGCCTGACGGTCATCGACACGGGGCCCGATCACTATGCCATTCAGGCCTCCGACGAGACTTTAAGCAAGACCACCCTCGGCAGTTGGCAGATTGGCCGCCGCATCAATCTGGAGCGCGCGCTGCGGATGGGCGACGAATTGGGCGGACATCTGGTGTCTGGCCATGTCGACGGCATCGCCCGGCTGGTCGGGCGGCACACCGAAAATGAGTCCTGGCGGCTGACTTTCAGCATGCCCGAGACATTGGCCCCTTTCATCGCACCGAAAGGGTCGGTGGCGCTCGATGGGGTTTCCTTGACGGTCAACGAGGTGGAGGGGGTCACCTTCGGCGTCAATATCATTCCCCATACCCAGACTCACACCACCCTCGGGTCATTATCGCCCGGCGATCCGGTGAATATGGAAATCGACATGCTGGCACGCTATGTTGCGCGCCTTGCCGGCAAAATATGACTAAGGACAGGCCTGTGCCCGAGAGCGCAAATCCCCACATGAAAGATCACTGGGCGGCGATTTCCCCGATTGAAGAGATCATTGAAGCCGCCCGGAATGGACAGATGTTCATCCTGGTCGATGATGAAGATCGCGAGAATGAGGGCGATCTGGTCATTCCGGCGCAGATGGCGACGCCGGCGGCAATCAATTTCATGGCGATGCATGGGCGAGGGTTGATTTGTCTGGCTTTGCCCAAGAGCCGGGTTGAAAAGCTCGGCTTGCCATTCATGTCGCCCGCCAATGGAACGCGCCACCAGACCGCCTTCACAATCAGTATTGAGGCAAGGGAAGGGGTCACCACTGGTATTTCGGCGCCTGATCGGGCGAGAACAATCTCAGTTGCCATCGATCCGGCCAAGAATGCCGGCGATCTGGTCTCGCCCGGCCATGTGTTCCCATTGATGGCGCGTGATGGCGGCGTCCTGGTGCGGGCTGGCCATACCGAGGCGGCTGTCGATGTGGCGCGCCTCGCCGGGCTTAACCCGGCCGGTGTGATTTGTGAAATCATGAATGACGACGGGACTATGGCCCGCATGGATCAGCTGGTCGGTTATGCCAGGCAGCATGGCCTTAAGATCGGCACCATCGCTGACCTGATCGCCTATCGCCGCCGTTATGACAAGATCGTCGAACGCAGCCTCGAGACCAGCCTTCATTCGCTCCATGGCGGCGTGTGGCGCATGATTGTCTACAAGAACCAGGTTGGTTCGGCCGAGCATATTGCGCTGATCAAGGGCGATCCCACCAGTTCCGAACCGGTTTTGACTCGCGTCCACGCGTTGCATGTGCTGGATGATGTGCTTGGAGAACAACGCTCAGGCAAGGGCGGCGAATTGCAGCAGGCGATGCGGATGATCGCCGCAGCCGGACGCGGAGTCGTGATTGTCTTGCGCGAGGCAAACCCAACCAGTCTTTCCGAGCGGATCCAGAGCCTCCAGGATGGCAGCGACTCGGGTTCTGATTTGCGCGACTATGGCATGGGCGCGCAGATCCTGCTCGATCTCGGTGTAAGAGAGATGATTTTGTTATCCAACCGCAAGCGCACCATTATCGGTTTGGAAGGTTATGGCCTGAGTGTGGTGGAACAGCGCGCCATCCCTCTGGTGAATGAGGAAGAGATTTTGTAATGAAGATATTGATCGTAGAGTCGCGCTTTTACGAAGACATCACAGACAATCTGGTCAAGGGCGCGGTGCGGGAGCTGACCACCGTCGGGGCCGGCTACAAGCGCGTGATTGTGCCTGGGATTCTCGAAATTCCGGCGGCCATCCGCTTTGCCATCCGCGCAATGGAAATGCGGGCCACCGACGAGCGTTTCAGCGGCTATATCGCGCTTGGCTGCGCGATCAAGGGCGAGACCGACCATTACGACCATGTCAGCACTCAGGCATTCGGTGGTCTGCAGACAATGGCGCTGCAATATTCACTGGCGCTCGGCAATGGCATCTTGACCGTGCATAACAAGGCTCAGGCGATGGAGCGCTGCATGCCCGAACGCCGCAATTTCGGAGGACAGGCGGCCAAGGCCTGCCTGCGTATGATCGAAATCAAGCAGGATTTTGGGTTGACACCGAAATGAGCCGCAAATCGTCGCGTTCTCCTGTCCAGGCCCGCTCCTCGGCGCGTCTGTCGGCGGTGCAGGCGCTCTATGATTCCGACATCACGGGCGCGTCGGTGGAGGCCGTGCTTGCCGATTTCATCAATAACGCCATTGGCGGGCGCACCATGGTAACCGACGAGGATGAGCAGGAGACCGAGATCATTCTCTCGCCCGCCGATCCGCTGCTGCTCACCGCCATTCTGCGCGGCAGCCTGGCGCGGCTGGAGCAATTGGACGAGATGATTAGCCAGGCCCTGACCGGCGATTGGTCGGTGGAGCGGCTCGATTCTCTCCTTCATGCCATTCTGCGCGCCGGCGCTTTCGAGTTGTCCGCCATGCCGGAGACGCCGGCACGGGTGGTGATTTCCGAATATGTCGACGTCGCCAGCGCCTTTTATGGCGGTCCGGAACCGGGGCTGGTCAATGCCGTGCTGGACCGCCTCGCCCGCGTGGTGCGCGCTGTCGAACTGAGCGAAGATGGGCGGACTTGATGAGTTCGCGCTGATCAAGCGGCTGTTTCTGCCGCTGACCGGCGGCAATGAGGAGGCCTTGGGCCTGGCCGACGATGTCGCGCTGGTGGCCGGACCCGCCGGCCTGCAATGGGCTGTCACCACCGACGCCATCGTCGCCGGCGTCCATTTTTTTGCCGAGGATCCGCCTGAGCTGATTGCCCGCAAGCTGATCCGGGTCAACCTGTCCGACCTGGCCGCCAAGGGTGCGGAGCCGCGTTTCGCGCTTCTGGCGGCTTGCTTTCCAGAAGGCACCAGACTCGACTGGTTTGACCGTTTTGCCATGGGATTGAGATTAGATTGCCTGTCATTCAACCTGGCATTGATCGGCGGCGATATGGTGGCGACGCCTGGGCCCCTGGCACTATCACTGACCGCGATCGGACAATTGCCCGCCGGGCAGGCATTGTTGCGTTCGAACGCTCGGTCGGGTGATAGTCTCTGGCTTTCAGGAACGCTCGGCGACGCCGCTTTGGGGTTACTGGTGGCAAAAAATGAGGCTTCCGGATTGTCGGCGGATCATGCGGAATTTCTTCTGGATCGATATCATTTGCCGCAGCCTCGGCTCGCTTTGGGGGCGCGTTTGCGGGGGAAGGCGCATGCGGCGATGGATCTCTCGGATGGATTGATGGCCGACCTCGCGCATCTCTGTGGCGCGTCCGGGGTTGGCGCTGTGGTCAATGCCGCAGATCTGCCACTCTCGGCGGCAGCCTTGGCGGCGACTGCGCAGGGGCTGGGTAACGGAATTGAGACCTTGGTGGCTGGCGGCGATGATTACGAAATTCTCTTTACCGCGCCGCCCGATCACGACGCCGAAATCGGTCATTTGGCCGATACTCTCTCGCTAAGGTTGACCCGGATCGGCCGCATCACCGATGGGTCAACTGTCGAACTGCGGGGCGAGGATGGCATGAGGGTCACCCTGGCAGAACGCGGCTATCGGCATTTCTCCGGGGAGGACCGATGAAAAAATATCTCTTCATCGTTCTGCTTCTGATCCTGACCGCGGTCGCCGGACTTGGCGCGGCGGGCCATTTCGGCAAGGGCCCGTTGGCGCCGCTGCTGCACAAGGGCGCCGAGGAGCCCGCTCCGCCGCCGGCGCCTATTCCCCATCGCATTGTAAATCTGGGCGAATTCATCACACCGATCGTCAAGGATCATCAGATCGAAAGTCAGATCGCGATGGATATCGACATTGATGTCTTTCCCGACGGCTTCACGAAAATGAACAGCCTGCTGCCGCTGATCGATCATCGCATCAGGATGGAGCTCTATGATTTTCTGCCCAACCATCCGGACATTCATAGCGCTGCGGATCGTGAGGCGGTGCATGACCGGATCCAATGGATCGTCGAGAGCATAGTCGGGCCTGGAATCGTCCGGGACGTCACTTTGCGGACTTTCTATAACCGTTGAACTGGACTGAAAAAGCCAGGGTAAGCCAACCCGGCTGCGACCGCCGCCGCGCCGCCGGGATACTTCGCCTGCAAAGGTTTAGTGGGTCGGCGAAGAAAATCGAGCCGCGTCGGCGCCCGCCGTCTGGGCCGCCGATCGCCCGGATGAACTCAAGGACCCTGGGCCTTGTCCTTATCCGGCGCCCCGAATTTGCCGACATTGCCGATCAATTGTTCGAGCAGACTCAGTTCCTTGCCCGGCGCTGGCGTGGTGCGTGGAACCATGGCGACATCTTTGCCCTGCTCCAGATCGAGACGGCGGATGGCGGTCACGGTACCTGATTTATCAAAGTCGATCACGATCACCTGACGGTCGAGTTCTTCGGGGGCGAAGAAGGCGACTGTCTTGAAATGGCTGCTGATATAGTACCAATGGTCATCGCCGAACAGACTGGCTGTCGCCGGCGTGCCAATCAGCGCCACGACGTCCGAGCGGGTTACCCGGCCCGGTTCGATCTGGGCCAAAGCATCGGGCATCGGCGCATTGCCGCGCGGGTCGATATTGTCGGAGCAGCTTGCGATGGCGACGACCAGCATGCCGGCCAAACCCATGCGAATTAAAAACGCGTACATCTTGCTCCAAACCTGATCCTGACCAATATTAGGGCAGACCTTGCCCTTGCCAGTGAACGATTGTCAATCTCCGAGAGTGCGACGACCCTTGACCGGAGCGTCAAGGCTCGGAATCGCCCTCTAAAATGAACAGGACAGCGCGATGGGTTTCTTTGATATCGGCCAGCGTCGTGCGCGGCGGCTGGTGGTGGATGCACTCTACGCCAAGGCAGTGGGCCAGGCGCGGCAGGAAATCTTCTATCGCTTGGGCGGTGTCGCCGACACGGTCGATGGACGCTTCGATTTGCTGGTCCTGCACATGTTTCTGATTCTTCACCGGCTCGGGCGCGAGGGGGCCGCCATGCGCGGCCTGACGCAATCCCTGTTCGATCTGATGTTCGACGACATGGATCGCAGCCTGCGCGAAATGGGCGTATCGGACATGTCGGTCGGCAAGCGCGTCAAGGAAATGGCTCGTGCACTTTATGGCCGGATCGACGCCTACGAGCCTGCCCTGGCGGATCCAGAACAGCTGCGGTTGGCCCTGTCGCGTAATCTCTATCGCGGTGCTGAGGTGGCACCGGACCAGCTGGACTCTATGGCCCGCTACGTTCGGTCCCAGGTCGATGTGCTTGCCAGCCGCGAGGTTGCGGAGATCACCAGTCCGGAAGGCGCCTGCTTCTCGGATGCGGTGCTGGCATGATTAGCCCGGAATTTTCCCGGCTGATCGCGCTTGACCGCATTGGGGTCAAGGAAAAGAGTTTCGAACTCGACGCGTCCCGCGAAGAGTGCGCGCTGCTGGCCACCCGGCTTGGCATCCCCGAAGTCTGCTCCCTGCGGGCCGAGATCGCTGTCAAGCTGATCCATGGCGGCAAACGGGTGCGCCTGAAGGGGCGCGTGCAGGCCGAACTGATCCAGACCTGCGTCGTCACACTCGAGCCGGTCGCAACCCATGTGAATGAAGAATTTACCCGCCATTTTACAGTGGAAGAGTCCAGACTGCCGGTCGAGGTGGTGATCGATATGGAAGAAGACGATCCTCCGGAGCCGATCGAAGACGGACAGATTGACATGGGCGAAGCAGCGGCAGAACATCTGGCCTTGGCGATGGATTCCTTTCCGCGCCGGCCCGATGTCTCCTTCGCGCCGCCGCCGGAAGCGAGCCAGCTCGAGCCAACGAGAATCAGCCCGTTCGAACTGCTGGCGTTGCCGCGTAAAAAAATATAGCTATTGCTTGCTCCGCCGGCGGTTTTTCGTTAAAAGAGCTGCCTTTCGCCATCCAGTCGACCGTGAGTAAAGTAAAATGGCCGTTCCGAAGAAGAAAACTTCCAAATCCCGCCGCAACATGCGCCGCGCGCATGACGCTCTGAAGCCGGTGGGCAGCATCGAATGCCCGAATTGTGGCGAAGCCAAGCGTCCGCATCATGTCTGCGGCTCGTGCGGTCATTATGACGGCCGTGAAGTGGTGGCTCAGGTAACTCAGGACGCCGCCTGATTTCGGCGATTTGACTCAGAAACCGATTAGGCAACCCGGAGTGGGGTGTTGACCGCACACTTGACCATCGCCCTTGACGCCATGGGAGGCGACCATGCCCCCGAAGTCGTGATCGAGGGGGTGCAGATCACCCGCGTGCGCATGCCTGACGTCCGTTACCTGCTATTTGGTGACAGTCATCAGATTGGACCCTTGCTTGACCGTCATCCCGAGGTAAAGGCGGTGTGCGAGATCCGCCACACCGACATCGTCGTCAAGGGAAGCGACAAGCCCAGCCAGGTCTTGCGCACCGGTAAGAAGTCGAGCATGTGGCTGGCGATCAAGGCGGTCTCCGACAAGGAAGCCGCCGGCGTCGTTTCGGCGGGCAATACCGGTGCGCTGATGGCGCTATCGAAATTTCTGTTGCGCATGGTTCCCGGCATTGATCGTCCGGCCATAGCCGGCTTTTATCCGACCGAGCGCGGCGAGAGCGTGATGCTCGATCTTGGCGCCAACGTGGTGTGCAGCGCGGAAAATCTGGTCGAATTCGCCATCATGGGAGACGTTTTCGCCCGGATTGTGCTCGGCGTCGAGGAGCCAAGCGTCGGTCTGCTGAATGTCGGCTCGGAAGAACTGAAGGGGAATGATGCAGTTCGCAACGCAGCCGCCATTCTGCGCTCGGGTCAGGTACCGCTGAATTTCTTCGGCTTCGTCGAGGGTAATGACATCACCAAAGGCACCGTCGATGTGGTGGTGGCGGATGGCTTTTCCGGCAATATCGCCCTGAAGGCGGCTGAGGGCACCGCCAATCTCTATCAGCGCTTTCTACGCGAGGCCTTTTCCAGTTCCTGGCTGGCCAAACTCGGCTATCTGTTGGCTCGGCCAGCTTTGTTGAAGGTCAAGATGCGCACCGATCCGCGGCGCTACAATGGCGCCATGCTGTTGGGACTGAACGGCATCACCGTGAAGAGCCATGGCGGCACCGATGCCGAGGGTTTCGCCAATGCTATCGGCGTTGCGGTCGACCTGGTGCGCCAGGACTTCAATGAACGGATCAAAGAAGAATTATTGGCCCTGAAATCAGCCGAAGAACCGCCACCCCACGCGGCAAATTTGTGATGATCCGATCTGTTCTGGCCGGCTTTGGCGGTTATTTGCCATCACGGATCGTGAGCAATGCCGAACTGGCCGAACGGGTCGATACCAGCGACAGCTGGATCGTTGAACGCAGCGGCATCAAGCAGCGCCATGTCGCCGCTGACGGAGAATTGACGTCGGATCTGGCGCTCGCCGCCGCTCGTAAAGCTTTGACATCCGCCGGCCTGAAGGGCGAGCACGTCGATCTGCTGATCGTGGCGACCGCCACGCCCGACAATACTTTCCCGGCGACCGCGACAAAAGTTCAAGCCGCGCTCGGCATGAATCGCGGCGCCGCCTTCGATATTCAGGCGGTCTGCTCGGGCTTCATCTATGCCTTGGCGGTGGCCGATAATTTTATCAAGGCCGGCCAGGCCAAGACGGCCCTGGTGATCGGCGCCGAGACATTTTCGCGTATTCTCGATTGGAATGACCGCACCACCTGCGTGCTGTTCGGTGACGGCGCCGGCGCCGTGCTGCTGCGCGCCGATCAGGGCCGCGGGACTATCAGCGATCGTGGGATTCTCTCCACCCACCTCCATTCCGACGGGCAGCATTATGACCTGCTGCGGGTCGATGGCGGCCCGTCAAGCGGGCAGTCGGTCGGTCATGTGCGGATGGTTGGGCGGGAAGTGTTCCGCCATGCGGTTGTCAATCTGACCGCGGTGCTGGAGGAAACCCTGGCCGCCAATGGGCTGGGTCCGCGCGACATCGATTGGGTCGTGCCGCACCAGGCCAATCGCCGCATCCTCGACGGGACGGCGCGCAAACTGGATTTTCCGCTCGAACGGGTGGTGGTCACGGTGGATCGCCATGCCAATACCTCCGCGGCCTCGGTACCGTTGGCCCTGGCTGAAGCGGTCGAAGATGGACGGATCAAACAGGGCCATCTTATCCTTCTGGAAGCGATGGGCGGCGGCTTCACCTGGGGCGCGGCTCTGGCGCGCATGTAAGCGCGCGCATTTAGCTTTTGATAAGCTTTCCGAGGGCTGTAACAGTCTCTTCCAACTCTCTGATATTGACGGATTTCTTGGAAGAATGTACCGTCACCCGACTGATTGGAAGGATCTGCGGCATGTCCGAGCAAACCGTTACCCGCGCCCAGTTGAGTGACGCCGTCTATCAGGAAGTCGGGCTCTCGCGGAATGAGTCGGCTGATCTCCTGGAATTGGTGCTGAACGAGATGGTGGCCGCGCTTGAGCGCGGCGAATCCGTCAAGATTTCCTCCTTTGGCAGTTTTTCGATCCGCTCCAAGGGCAAGCGTATCGGCCGCAATCCCAAAACCGGCGAGGAGGTGCCGATTCTTCCCCGCAAGGTGCTGGTTTTCCGTGCCTCTCAATTGTTGAAAAGCCGCATCAATGATGGCCTGGCCAAGACGGCCAAAGCCCAGCGGGCATAAACCCAGATGGAAGACCCGGACTCCACACCGGAGACACCGGACCCGACCGCAAGAGACTCGACCAATCGCCGCCCGGTTAAATCCGAGTCAGCCTTTCGCACTATCAGTGAAGTGTCGGAAGACCTTGACGTGCCGCAACATGTGCTGCGTTTCTGGGAGAGCAAATTCACCCAGATCAAGCCCCTGAAACGGGGCGGCGGACGGCGCTATTACCGTCCGGAAGATGTGCGGCTGCTCAGCTCGATCCGGGATCTGCTCTATAAGGACGGCTATACTATTCGTGGCGTGCAGAAATTACTGCGCGAACCGGTGGCGAAGACCAAGCCGGCAGCAGCCCCGCCGACCCTCGAACCGCCGCCCGAGTTGGTCGAGGAGTCGGCCCTGCATGATCAGGATGGCGGGACTTCTTTCGAGAGTGGCGACCACCGGCAAGTGCTTCAGGCGATATTGACCGAACTGCTTGATTTGCGTCGCCTTCTGGCCGATGCCAGACGGAAATAATCCTCCCATTCTGGCGGTTGCGTTCCTCGGGCGGGGTGGCTATAGTGCGCGTCCGCTCGTCGGGCGGCCCGTTTGGAGCCCCTGGCAGCATCGGTCGGAGCGTAGCGCAGCCCGGTAGCGCATCAGTCTGGGGGACTGGGGGTCGCAGGTTCGAATCCTGTCGCTCCGACCAATAAAGTCAAGCACGATGCCGGCCTTGGTATTGTTTTTACCGAAACGCCACTTCGGCAAAACTGCGCAATTTCCGGCTATGAAGCCCATCCCTGCCGCCGTCGCGCAGCAGATCGAGCGCGCGCAGTCCGATCTGCAGATGCTGATCGACGCGCTCGCGGTAAAAGCGGTCGGCCATGCCGGGCAGTTTCAGATGACCATGCATCGGTTTGTCCGAAACGCAAAGCAAGGTCCCGTAAGGCACTCGAAAACGATAGCCATTGGCGGCGATGGTGGCGGATTCCATGTCAAGGGCGATGGCGCGCGACAGGTTGAACCGCAAAATCAGCTCGCGCTGCTCTTTCAGCTCCCAATTGCGGTCATCGACGGTGGCGACCGTGCCGGTCCGCATCACCGCTTTGAGATCATAGCCGGTCAGGCCGGTCACCTCGGCGACGGCGCTTTCCAGCGCCTTCTGCACCTCGGCGAGGGCCGGTACCGGCACCCAGGTGGGCAGCACATCGTCGAGCACATGGTCCTCGCGCGCATAGGCATGGGCCAGGACATAGTCGCCGAGTTTCTGGGTATGCCGCAGGCCTGCGCAATGACCCAGCATCAGCCAGGCGTGGGGGCGCAGGACGGCGAGATGATCGGTGATGGTCTTGGCGTTGGACGGGCCGACGCCGATATTGATCAGAGTGATGCCGCTGCCATCGGCCCGTTTCAGATGATAAGCTGGCATCTGCGGCAGGCGGGCCGGACGGGTGCCGGACTCGCGGGCGCCAGGTGTCAGGGTCTGATTGGGGGTTTCCACATCTCCGGGTTCGACAAAAGCGACATAGTCAGTGTGACCTGCATCGGGCGCCATCATGGCCAGGCCCATACGAACGAATTCCTCGACATAGAATTGATAGTTGGTAAACAAGATGAACTGTTGGACATGGCCGGCGTGGCTGCCGGTATAGTGTTTCAACCGTTGAACCGACAGATCGACCCGGGACGCGGTAAACAGAGCGAGGGGTTGTCGCGCCTCCGGCGGTGCGAGATAGGCGCCATTCGGGATGGCGTCATCCATCCCCGCCAGATCCGGCAGGTCGAAGAAATCCCCGAGTAAAGCCAAACGTTCCTGATCAAGCGTCGCTTCGACGAAATTCTGTTGTTGTAAGGCGAAGTGAATGGCGATCGGCCGGTGAGACAGACCGACCTGCAACGGCCCGGCGTGGTTCTGCAACAGCAGATCCAGCTGTTCGCGATAATAATCACTGAACAGATCCGGTCGGGTCAGGCTGGCGCGATAACGGCCGGGCGTCGCCACAAAGCCATAAGCGAGGCGGCTGTCGAGATGCGACATGCTGCGGCTCTCGATTTCGACATAGGGATAATAACCGCGTACCCGGCCGGGCAATGCGCCGCCTTCAGCGAAGAAGCGGAATCTTTCGGAAAGATAATCCACCTGCCCGTGATAGAGCGCGCTGATCCGCTCTACAGCGGCGGTGGAGTCGGAGAAGAAGGCCGGTTCGGCGTAAGGTCGATCCATGACCGGGAGAGCATATCAGCTGTACGGTCGTCGCGGGAAGGCTATCGCTTCCGCGTCGGGAGAGGGCGGTCATAATATTTTCCGAGCAGCAGCAAAGTCAGCCACATGGCGCAAAAAGCCAAAAGGGCGAACAGTGCGGTCGTCAGGCGAAACATTCAATCAATACTGCCAAGCCTGGGATCGACGCCGTCGCCGCTTTAACGCCCGGCAAATCAATCCTTGAAAACAATCTTGTTGAGACAAAAGAAGAACATGCTACGCTGCCCAAGCAATGCCTACTGAGCACCTTTCAACAGAGCTCAGGACATCCCCGCGCAGAGCTTGAACTTGTCATAACTTCATAAATGGAGCTGCCGCCGGACAAATGAATAGAATTAACGGGCCGATTATATTTTTTATATATTCAGTAATACGACACAAGGCCTGGAGTCATAAAAAAATGATTCGGCATTCTGTGTTCTGGTTTACGAAACTTATATTATATTCTTTTTATCAAAAAGAAATTATTAAAATTTTAAATTCGCCGGCCTTTGATAGAATTGCTGAATTTCAGCCGAGATTCCCATTTAAGTATTTAAGCGAATATTATCTTGTCAAAGGCATGAAAACATCTACGCGAGCCTCTTGCCAGATATTCCATTATAATTTTTTATTGGCGCGGCTGCCCTATATTTTACTTCGGGAAATTTTATATAATGGAATTCCAGTATATTCTGTAATAAAAAATGATGTATTCTATACAATCGACCTAAAACTTTCGTCTCCTTTTATAAATGAAGGAGAGTTTTCGCTTTTATTAAAATCTGATCATACGCAAATATTTGTTTTATCTTTTACTGTTATTCAAGGTTACGTCGCTGATATATCCTCAGATTGTGCAATCCTGATTTCGCGCCTTCAAGGAACAAAGGGATGCTTTACCGAAATCCGCCAGGCAACCAAATATTTCGCCGAAATCTCTCCGGCGGCGATCCTTTTTTCTGCCCTCATCGGAGTCAGCCAAGCCCTGACGTTACACGATATTGGCGGAGTCTCCGGCGCGATACACCCGAGCAACCCTAATCCTCATTGTCCCGATTATCTCGCAGCCTATGACGCATTTTTTGAATCCGTCGGCGCAGTGCGGAGTTCGTCAGGTTTTTTCTGTATAAAATTACCGATCAGCGAAAAGCCCTTGACGGAAATCAGGCGTGATCGCCGCAGGCGGGCGCAGAAAAAACGGGAGACCAAGGCGGCGATTGCGGAAGCTGTGACGCGACAATTGGCGCGCCTGGGGCTGGTGGCGCGAGGATGATTACGGACTCAAAATCATTGAAATAGAAATGGGCCACGATGCAACAGCTCGTTGCTGGGTCAATCCGCTGCGGCTTCCAAATTGAGGGCGCGTTCAGCGATCTCAGCGTCGGTCATATTGGCCAACTGGTTAGCGCGACGCGCTGCCGCGGCGTTCAGGCTCTCGATTTTCTCGATCAAACCAGCCGTTTGGGCCCCCCGGGCCAGGTCTCTTTGGACCAATGCCCATTTCCGCCATTCGGCCTGATCGCCCTTGGCTGCCGCGTGCGCGATTTCTTCGGATGCGGCGTCAGCGCGGCCCAGTTACTCGAGAGCCGATCGCGGCGGCCGGCCCATCTTATTATTGTCCGTCCATGTTTCACTGCTTTGGCGTGGTGCGGTGTCTACCGTCATCGTGGTATTCAGCGCGGGAATCATTGTTTTCCGCAGATCCACTTGCGGCATGACCTGGGCGAGGAGCTCTCGGTCGGCCGCGACGATTCCCCATTGGTCGAGCATCTCTGGCAAATGCGCAAGGCCCGCGCGGACATCGGAGACGATCGCCGCCGCATCCTCTCGGGTAAGGCGGAATTGCTCGTAGGATTGGGTGGCCACGCCAATATCTACAGTGGGGTCGGTTCCGCGGGCGGGCCGGAGGATCAAGCGCGTTCCTCTGTTGGGGACCACATCGAAGAGCGGCGAAAGCCGCCAGCCGTCGGCATGGTGCAAGAATGCGTGGTTGCGCAGGTGATCATCCGTGTTATTGAGGCCGCAATTGATCAGCATCCGCCGAAACAATTCCGCTTCACAGGGGGCGATGCCGGCGGCGCGCGCGGTGGCCGCGATGTCGGCATAGCCAGTGGAGGTGGCATAAGCCGTCGGTTCGGCGCCGACCAGCGTACCGGCGCTCATATAACCGAGCCTCTCGCCGCCCGGTCCCCGGTCGAAACGCTTGACGAGCAGCACAGAGCGCCCAGCAACATCGACCACCTTGTGATCCGGCACATCGGCGCCGCAGAGTCCTGCCACGCTCAAGCTGACCGCTTCGACGCGTGGATTGTCGAATGAGTCGTCCCGGGCACGGAATTTGGCGATCCATATGCCGGCGTCGTCGGTCACCGACGCCTTCGGTCTGGCGCCGCCCAGATCGGCGCTGTTGCGAAACAATAGCTGGAGATGGGCCGCGGTCGGCTGGCCGCTATCGAGGGCTTCGGCGGCGGCCAGCAGGGCATCGAGGCTTTCGGTTCCATCAGGGAGTGCTGCACGAGGAGACTCGGGAGTCCATTGTTGCGGAGGTTTGTCGGGCGCAGGGCCAAAATGCAGCTCACCGACATGGTTGTCGCCGGCGGCGGCGAGAAACTCTCCGGCGCCCATAACCGTGTTGGGAAAAGCCAAGGTCAAGATTTGTTTGCCCCAGCCATCTGGCATCGAATCATAAAAGGGCAGAGGAAGTTCACGCGGCGCCGACGGGATCGCCTTGCGGGAAAGTGGCACGCCGACCGCACTCGCCGGCCGGCAGTCGGGGCGATCGACCCAGCTGCGCGCATACCGAAAGAGTGACTGCCGCACCCGCCCGCTTCCCTCAAAGGTCAAGGCACCCATCGGCACAGGCGCACCGCCGCTTGTCGCGAACACCACCAGCCAGTCGAGTCGCCCGTCAGAAATCTTCCAAGCCATCTCGCACACCGGCTCTTTTGCGACTATGAAGGCTCTCGAGATCCTCACCGATCGGATCGCTCGCGAGCAAGTCAGGGAGGCGGTCGAGATAGCCGAGTGTGGTCATCACCTTGACGAGGATCGGCAGTCCTGAGCTCGAGGATCCGATCTCGAGGGCGCGAACGACCTTCGGCGTCGTGCCGGCCCGTTCCGCCAGGGTCGCGATCGACAGGTTACGGCGTAGACGCGCGCGACGGACCCGCTTTCCCAGCAGCGTGAGCGCATCGGCTTCGCTGGCTGAAAGAATGATTGAACGCCGCGGCATAAGACCATATTCGTATTATTGAAGCCGATGATGTATTGAATATGGCCTATTTGAGATATAGTCGCAAGCGTGCTGTCGTCAGAGAACTGCGCTTCCACGGTGAAGGGGTGCTCAGAGGCCTGACTCAATCTCTACGATCACACGCTGCGGGAAGTCCGCGATCTGGTGATCGATGAACCGCATCACACCTGCAGCGCCGAGTACGATAACGGCCTGCGGCCCGATTTGCTGAAGATGCGGGGCAGATTACACACCATGGTGCATTATCAATAGGGCGAGTCGACGCTCCAGCCGCCCTGCTGAACGGTGCGAACTTCGCCTTGCACTTCCTGTGCATAGCGCACCGCCTGGGTTTGATGGATCGTCCGCAGCACCAGGGTCTTATCGGTCCAGACCTCGTAGCGTGTCATGGCGCGACGTTCATAGGTCGTGTCGTAATGCCCATTGGTGCTGATAGCATAGGCTCCAACAATTTCTTCCGACATCGTGATCGGCTCCCTGATAAACTGCCCAGAGGGCATGCCTCGATAAAAACACTATAGCCGAGTTTTGCGCACCGGTTGAGCGCTTTCGCAGCTGTGGAGATGTTACCTACCCAAAGCCGGCAAGCCAACCAGCTCATAGCCTTGCGTCTCGAGACCTTGCCTCAGATGGCGCGCCATCGCCACCGCCTCGGCGCCGTCGCCATGAACACAGACGCTGCCGATTTCGGTGGGCAAGGTTTTACCACTGTGGCAAATGATGGCGCCGTCGCGCAGCATGGCGGTCACATGGGCGTGCGCTATCTCGGGATCATGGATCACCGCGCCAGCCTGATTGCGTGGCATCAATTGCCCGTCATCGAGATAGGCGCGGTCGGCGAAAATTTCGGCGACCACCGCAAGGCCGGCCGAGTATCCGGCGTCAGCAAGAGGCGACAGGGCGGGAGCCAGCAAGATCAACTGAGGATCATAGGCGCGCATCGCCCTGACGATGGTTTCGGCCATGCTGACGTCGGCGCAGGCCATGTTGCTGAGCGCGCCATGAGGTTTGAGGTGGGTAACCTCGATTTTCTCCGCCCGCGCCAGACCGGCCAAGGCGCCGATCTGATAGAGAATGATCGCCTCCAGCTCGCTGGGCGCGATGATCATGGGGCGGCGCCCAAAGCCTTGCAGGTCGGGGAAGGAGGGATGGGCGCCGATCGAGACTCCATGCTGCCGGGCGAGGCGCAAAGTTTGCCGCATCACCAGTGGATCGCCGGCATGAAAGCCGCAGGCAATATTGGCGGTGGTTACCAGCGGCAAAATCTGCGCGTCATCGCCCATGCGCCAAGCTCCGAAGCTCTCGCCGAGATCGGCATTGAGACTCAAAAGGCGCCGCATAGTCTTATTCATCCCCTCCTGCCGTCATGCCACTGATCAGATTATTGCCATAAAGCGCCGCCGCGTCGATGGCCGCAAAGGCCCGGCCGATGCGCTGTTGCCACAGGGCGAAGCGATCCCGCTCGCGCGCCAAAGCCGCCAGCGCCTCTTCACGTTCGACCCAGCGAAAGTCAAGGCTATCGCCGGCCCGAAGATGGCCAAGACGGGGCAGATCGGCGCTGATCACGGCGGCGATCTTGGCATAGCCGCCGGTGGTCTGCGAATCCGCCAGCAGCAGGATCGGCTGACCGTCGGCGGGAACCTGAATCAGCCCCGGCAGCACCGCCTCGGTCGCACATTCGGCCCCCAGCGACGTATGGTTCAGGATCGGCCCCTTCAAGCGCAATCCCATGCGATCACTGTTGGACGCGACCCGATAGGGATGGCTCACCAGGATCGCCGCGGCTTCGTCGGTAAAATGCCTGTGTTGCGGTCCGCGCAGCAGGCGGATCGCGCCAGTCTCATTTTGCCAGGGCGGAGCGGTGAAGTGGTCCTGGGCCTGCCCACAGGGCAGCAGTCGGCTTTCGGTCAAAGCCGTGCCGAGGCCGGCACGGCGATAGGTCGAGCGGCTACCCAGCGAAAATTCCGTCTGCAACCCGCCCGAGACCGCCAGATAGGCCGTGCCGCGCCGGACCGCGCCGATCCTGATCCGCTCACCCGGCCGCAGGACAAAACCATGCCAGGCGGTCACATTCTGGCGACTCCCGTCGGAACAAAAAATTTCTCCGCTGATCTCGCCGCCGAGCGCCAGCGCGATCGGCCTTTCACCCGCCGCCAGGGTTGGCCCGACGACAAGAATTTCCAGGCCGGCAGAGCCAGGCGGATTACCGAGCAGATGATTGACCGCCCGCAACAGCAAGGGATCGAGCGCGCCCGCTTGCGGCACGCCAAAGCGGCGCAGGCCAAAGCGCCCTTGATCTTGCACGCTGGTGGCGATGCCGGGGTCGATGATGGTAAGCGCAAAACTCATGCCGGCCAGGAGTCGAAGGTGGCCCGATCGATGCGGCGCCAGGCAATCCGATCGCCCGGGCGCAACCAAACCGGAGCGGTCGGGTCGGCTTTGTTGAACAGCCTGATGGGGGTGCGCCCTATCAGGTTCCAGCCGCCCGGGCTTTCCCAGGGATAGACGGCGCATTGGCTGCCGGCGATGGCGACCGATCCGGCCGGCATTTTTGCGCGCGGGGTGGCCAATCGCGGCGCCTGGCAATGAGAAGGCAGACTGCCGAGATAGGCGAAACCGGGCAGAAAACCGAGCATCAGCACCTGAACCGGGGCCGCCAGGAAGCGATCGATGAAAGTCCGGCCATCCGTGCCAGTGTTTGCCGCCAGGTTCGACAGATCGGGACTGAAATCTCCATCGAAACAGACCGGAATCTCACGGATGCGATCCCCCAGGCTCTGGTCCGGGCCGTCTTCCGCCAGAGCCAGCAGCCGATCCCGCCAGGACTCGGGATCGGCTTGCTGCGGATCGAACAGAAGGGTGATAGACCGGAGGGCAGGGACCAATTCGCGCAGACCGGGCAATTGCCCGGCTGCCATCATCTCGTCCAATTTATGACAAATGTGCCGCATCCGACGGGAATCGCTTAAATCATCGCCGGCTGGCAGTTCGAGGCGCATGGCGCTGTCGCCCAGCCAGTCGAGGCGCCGATCCGGCGCGGTCACATATAGCCCCCGAAGGAGCGCCAATTGCGATATTTGCGCAATTCGATCAGGCCGTTCTGCCATTCCTCCTCTTCGCGGACCTCGCGTTCGCGGATCTCCGGCTCCTCGCTGACCTGACGCAGATAGCGCATGGTGTAGGGCATTACGGCTTCGCGGGCGACCTCGGTACGGCCGAAATTGGTGGAAAAATTTTCCAGGAACAGGCTGTCCAGGCGTGGATAGACCCGGTGGGCGGTCAGCAGCAGAAAATCCCCCCACGGATCCGGCAGGCCATTGAACACATCGATCAGGTGATCGCGTACGGTGCCCTCGCGAATGTCCGGATCGCCCAGGGCCGTTTTTTCCTGAGTGTAATAGTCGTTCAAAGGTTTCCACCGGCGGGCCAGCTGAAGGCTCCAATCATTGGTGGGGTCGAGCAGCGCCTTGAAGATCTCGATCTCGCGATTGCCGACCTTCGGCAGATCATAGGCCAGAGGCGTCGAAGGTTGCAGCAGATCGCGGATCCGTTTGGTGTCTTCCTTGATTTTCACGATATTGACGCCGGCCTCGCGCGGGCTCTCGATCAGCCGCAGCGCATTCCAGCTTTGCGACCAGACCGCCAGGATATGATCGGTATTTCGTTCGCCCAGCCGGGCGAAAAACGTCTCTTCATCAGCCATGGCACGGTCAAAATTGGTCAGCAGCATCCGCATCCTTCTGGTTTCCCACATGACGGGGAAAATGAAGGTCTCGATGGTGCGGCGCAGATTACGAGCAAACTCCGGCGACGCGATGAAGAGCGGTGGCAATTCCCGTATGATATTTTCGTTATGGCGCTGAAAAAAAATCAGCACCTTATTGATCGACCGCCACATCGCGGCCTCGCAAAGAGCCTGGAAACTGAGGAAATTGCCCACCGGCGCCGTCGGCTTGGGGATGACATAGTCCAGCGGAGCGAGGAATTTCTGTAAATGTGGCGGAACAGTGCCGAGCGAGCGCCATTCGCCGCCGGCCTCCGGTGCAGCGGGCGCCAGGGAAGCGGGCGGCGTGGCAGGGGCGATACTGCCCACAATCGGGGCGGCGGGTTGACTCTCGATCGTCGCCGCCACGGGTGAAGGTGGCGCCGCCGATGGCGCTGCCTGGATCAGCCAGGGCGTCGTCATCAGTGATTTCGCCGGCGGGTCGGGTTGAGCATAGGACTTCAACTCCATGACTTCGCTCAACAAATGCTCGATCAACCATTCCCGCAGAAACTCGGCCAGTTTCACCACATGGCGGCGGCGCTCGGCGTCATTGGATGCTGCGCGAAAACGGCCCTGCAGCACATAAAAACGATAGGCCAGCGCCTCATGCTGCTTGCGATGGGCGTCCAGCTCCAGATAGCCGATCTTTTGCATATAAGCTTCTTCGGCGGGAAAATGGCTTTCGATGAAGGATTGCAGCTCTTCGAAGATTTCGGCGGCGGGAGACACATCCCTTTGCTGCAGGCCCCGCTCGGTCAGATTGAGCAGGGCGATGAATTTCTTGTGATCGGCATTGAGGCGGTCATCGCTGACCCGCATGGATTCACGCCAAACAATCGACATCGGGGCGCAGTCCCTCCAGAGTTTCCGCCGCATCCAGCGCGCATAAACGATGATACGGGCTGTCCCGGTCGCTTGACAACCAACCAGATAAAACTGGAAAAATGCAGGCGTAGTTATATCGCCGACATTTCATTGTCTTTGTTCAATGTCCAGGCAGCAAGACGGTCGCGGCTGCCTGAGCGGCAATTCCCTCCTGCCGGCCGGTGAAGCCAAGACCTTCGGTGGTGGTCGCTTTGACGCTGACGCGCCCCTGCGGGAGGGCCAGCAATTCGGCAAGGCGTTCCACCATCGCGGCACGGTAGGGGCCTATTTTCGGCCGCTCACAAATGATTGTGATGTCGACATGGAGGATTCGCCCGCCCATCGCCGTCAGCAGTTCGGTGACGTAGGTCAGAAACAAAGCCGAGTCGGCTCCCTTCCAGCGCGGGTCGGTCGGCGGAAAATGTCGGCCGATATCACCCGAGGCAATACAGCCGAGCAGTGCGTCAGTCAGCGCATGGAGCGCCGCATCGGCATCGGAATGACCCTCGAGACCCAGGTGATGCGGGACTTTGATGTTACACAAGGTGACATGATCGCCGGGGCCGAAACGATGCACGTCATAGCCGGTGGCCATGCGCGGCTCAAGAGTTTTACCGCTCGCCCGGTCCGCGCGGGCGAGATCCTCGCGCGTGGTGATCTTGACATTCGCCTCAGAGCCCGCGATCAACCTGACCGCATGACCGGCCGCCTCGAATACCGCCGCATCATCGGTCATTTCGCGTCCGGCCGCCGCCCGATGAGCGTCGCGTATCATCTGATAGTGAAAGGCTTGCGGCGTCTGCGCGCGAAACAAACCGTCGCGCGGCAAGGTCTCGCTGATCACGCCGTCACGAGCGCGCTTCAGCGTGTCATGGAGCGGCAGAGCCGGAATCACGCCTGGATTGCCGGGCAGCGCTTTGAGAACCCGGCTGATCAGGGCCTGCTCGATGAAGGGGCGGGCACCGTCATGGATCAGCACCCAATCAGGGTCGCAGTCACTCAATCCATCCAGCCCGCTTCGTACCGAGGCCTGCCGCGTCGCACCGCCAAACAACGGTGAATTCAGCCTGAGGCCGGCGGCGGCCTGTTCATAAAACGCCAGATCGTCGGGATGAATGACGGCGCGCACCTCAGTGATGTCGGGGTGCGCCGCGAAGGCCGCCAGGCTATGGCGCAACAAGGGCTGGCCGTTCAACGCGTGCCATTGTTTCGGGTGTTCACCGCCAAACCGGCTGCCGCGCCCTGCCGCCACCACCAAGGCCACTGCCCGTGCCATGCTTGCATCCCTCCCACTGCCATGCTCTCCCTATAGGCGGGTCGGGCATTCTTGCCAAGGGATTAGGCGGCTTCTATAGTTGGTCGGATGATTTCTCCGACCGTCTTCAGTCTCATTGCGATGCTCTGTCTGGTGCCGGCCGCCCTGCAACCCTGGCTGCAGGGCGCAGGACGGGGCTGGCGCTTCTGGGGTAGCCTGTTGCTGGCCTTGGCGGGACCGCTCGACTGGACTTTCTGGCAGATGTCAGGGCACTGGCCGACGGCCCTGTCGGCCGATTTGTGGATCAGCATCTCCCTTTGTCTCGTGCTGTTCGCCGTCGTTTGTGCGCTGCACGGTCAGGCTTGGCGACTGACCGTCTTGATGCTGCCCTATCTCCTGCTCCTGGGATTGCTGGCGACCGTGTCGTCGTCCTATGAGGGCAGTGCGATCGACACTCGGGCCCCGACCGCCTGGATCGACAGCCATATTCTGGTCTCGCTCGGCACTCTCAGCTTATTGACTCTGGCGGCTGCCGCGGCGCTCGCCTGTTTCATCCAGACTCGCACCCTCAAGAACAAGCGCCCCAATCGCCTGTCGCGCTTGCTGCCGTCGGTGAGCGACAGCGAACGGCTTTACGAAACTTTGTTGATCTGGTCGGAGGTGATCCTGGCCATCGGCGTGGCGACCGGCATGGCGACCGAAAAGGGCGTGACCGGGCATCTGCTGATTTTCGATCATAAAACCCTGTTCTCTTTGGCAGCTTTCCTGCTGATCTTTGTCCTGATCACTGGCCGCCGCTGGGGCGGCGTACGGGGACAATGGGCGGTCCGACTGGCACTGGTCGCCTATAGTTTTGTCCTTTTGGGCTATTTCGGTGTAAAATTTGTCCGCCAGGTGCTGCTTTCGTGAGAGACGGAGGCCAGGCGTCGCAAACAATTTGGGCAGACCTTTTTTCTGCCTAAATTTCAAACAGTTTTTGCGATTGCCCTGATGGGGGTGCATACTTATTATGCACCGCCCTTTGAACCCCCTTGGTCTTGCAAGATGACGTTGAAAATAGGTCCGATCACTCTGCCCAACCCGGTCATCCTGGCGCCCATGTCGGGCGTTACCGACATGCCGTTCCGCCGTCTGGCCAAACGCTGCGGCGCCGGCCTGGTCGTATCCGAAATGATCGCCAGTCAGGCGATGATCCGTGCCAATCGCCAGACCATGAAAATGGCGACCTCCTGCGCCGAGGAATTCCCCATGTCGGTGCAATTGGCCGGATGCGAGCCGGAAATCATGGCCGAAGCGGCTCGACTCAATCAGGATCGCGGCGCCGCCATCATCGATATCAATATGGGCTGCCCGGTCAAGAAAGTCGTCAATGGCGAGGCTGGCTCGGCTTTGATGAAAAATGAACTGCTGGCCGGCAAAATCATCGAGGCGGTGGTCGCGGCAGTCGATCTGCCGGTGACGCTCAAGATGCGCACCGGCTGGGACGACGCCCATCGCAACGCGCCGACCCTGGCGCGCATTGCCGAACAGGCGGGGGTCAAGATGATTACCGTCCATGGCCGAACCCGCAGCCAACTTTATAATGGCCGCGCCGATTGGCACTTCATCCGTCAGGTGAAGGAGGCGGTATCGATTCCGGTCATTGGCAATGGTGACGTCAATAGTTTTGAGGATGCCGTGACCATGTTGCGGCAATCAGGCGCCGATGGCGTCATGGTCGGGCGCGGCAGCTATGGGAGACCTTGGTTTCCCGGTCAGATCGCGCATTTTCTCGCGACCGGGGAACAGCGCGAGGATCCGCCCCTGGTCGAACAGCTGGCCTTGCTGTTGGAACATTTCGACAGCATCATCGAGCATTATGGCGAAGAGCCCGGCTGCCGTCTGGGCCGCAAGCATGTCGCGTGGTATACCAAGGGCTTACCGGCTTCTGCGGAGTTTAGGAATGAGGTCAATCAGTCCTTGTCGGCGGTGCAGGTGCGGCGAATGATCCATGAGTTCTATGACCCTCTGCTGCAGATGACGGACATCGTCGGACGCGCGGCATGAAGAAGAAATTCGCTCTGGTCGGATCGCCGGCATCATTGATCTCGCTCGAGGCGGGCTCAATCCTGAATGCGCTGGTTTCACCGGTGATGGTGCTCGATGAGGCTAATCTCATCCATCAGGTGAATGGCGCCACTGAGGATTTCTTCGAGCTCTCGGTGCCGCATCTGCTCGGAATGCCGCTTGAGGGGCTGCTGCCGTCCGATAATCCGCTTTTCTCTTTGCTTACCCAATCACGCCAGTCTGAGGCGCCGCTGGTCGAATATGGCATGCTGCTGGAGACGCCGCGGGTCGGCAAGCGCATCATGGATGTCCAGGTCTCGCCTTTGCCGGAGCGGCGAGATTGGCTGGTGCTGGCGCTGCATGAGCAGTCGGTGGCGGTCAAGATGAACCATCAGCTCTCCCATCGCAATTCCGCCCGTTCGGTCGCCGCCATGTCGGCGATGATGGCTCATGAGGTAAAAAATCCGCTGTCCGGGATTCGCGGGGCGGCCCAATTGCTTGAGCAATATTGCTCGCCCGAGGATCGCGTCCTGGCGCAGCTGATTCGCGACGAGGCGGACCGCATTTGCGCTCTGGTCGACCGGATGGAGATTTTTTCCGAGCAATTGCCGCTCGAACGCAGCGCCGTGAATATTCATTCTGTCCTCGAGCATGTCAGGCGCATCGCCGCGGCCGGTTTCGGCAGCCATGTCCGCTTTGTCGAAAATTACGACCCCTCGCTACCTTATGTGTCGGGCAATCGCGATCAACTGATCCAGATTTTTCTCAATCTGGTCAAGAACGCGGCCGAGGCCGTGGGGCCCGAGGGCGGCGAGATCGTGCTCGGCACCGCCTTTCAGCACGGCGTGAGGCTTGCGATGGCCGGCAGTGACAGCCGGGTCCATTTACCGCTGGTGATCAGCGTGCAGGATAATGGTCAGGGGGTCCCGCCCGATCTGCATGAGCATATGTTTGATCCCTGGGTCACCACCAAAAGCAACGGCAGCGGTCTTGGATTGGCGCTGGTGGCGAAAATCGTTGGCGATCACGGCGGTGTGGTGGAATTCGACAGTCAGCCGCGCCGCACTATTTTCCGTGTCATGTTGCCAATGCATATCGCTGATCAAGAAGGGGTTGATGCGGAATGACCGGTTCAACAATCCTGGTCGCCGATGACGATCGAGGAATCCGCACTGTTCTCACCCAGGCGCTCGGCCGCGCTGGCTATGATGTCAGGACCACCGGTAACGCCGCCACTCTGTGGCGCTGGGTTTCGGATGGCGAGGGCGATCTGGTGATCACCGATGTGGTGATGCCCGACGAGAACGGTCTCGACCTGCTGCCGAGGATCCGTAAAATCCGTCCCGATTTGCGTATCGTGGTGATGAGTGCGCAGAGCACCCTGCTGACCGCGGTCAAGGCCGCACAGCGCGGCGCCTTTGAATATCTGCCGAAGCCCTTCGATATCAGGCAATTGGTCAATCTGGTGCAGCGTGCTCTGGCGGTGCCGCGTCCGAGCACCGGGGAGGCGCCGCCGGAGGATGGCGAGGAGAAGCTGCCGCTGATCGGCCGTTCGCCGGCGATGCAGGAAATCTACCGGACTTTGGCCAGACTGATGTCGACCGATCTGACGGTGATGATTACCGGCGAGTCCGGGACCGGCAAGGAGCTGGTGGCGCGCGCCCTGCACGATTACGGCAAACGCCGCAATGGGCCCTTCGTCGCGATCAATATGGCGGCGATTCCGCGGGAACTGATCGAGAGCGACCTGTTCGGCCATGAAAAAGGCGCTTTCACCGGCGCTACCCAGCGTTCGGCCGGACGTTTCGAGCAGGCTGAAGGCGGTACTCTGTTTCTCGATGAGATCGGTGACATGCCGCCCGAGGCGCAGACCCGCTTGTTGCGTGTCCTGCAGGAGGGCGAATATACCACAGTCGGCGGCCGCACCGCCGTCAAGGGTAATGTCCGCATCGTGGCCGCTACCCATCGCGATCTGACCCAGGCGATCCGGCAAGGTCTGTTCCGCGAGGATCTCTATTACCGCCTCAATGTTGTGCCGATCCGGTTGCCGCCGCTCCGCGAACGCACCGAGGACATCGCGGAACTGGTGCGCCATTTTCTGTCACAAAGCGCGCAGCAAGGTCTGCCGCCGAAAATGATCGATCAGGTGGCCATGGAGCGTCTCAAACGTCATCGCTGGCCCGGCAATGTGCGGGAATTGGAGAATCTGGTGCGCCGCCTGACGGCGCTCTACTCCCAGGAACTGATTGGCATCGAGGTGGTTGAGAGCGAATTGTCGGGGGGTCTGCCGCCCACCGATCAATCTGACGCTTCCGATGGCGAGGGCTTATCGGCGACGGTCGAACGTCATCTGCGCGACTATTTCGCGGCCCATAGTGACGGTCTGCCGGCGGCCGGCGTCTATGACCGGGTGCTCCGCGAGGTCGAACGGCCCTTATTGACCCTGGCGCTTGAGGTGTCGCGCGGCAATCAGATCAAGGCGGCAGCGCTGTTGGGGCTTAACCGCAACACTTTGCGCAAGAAGATCCGCGACCTTGATATTGAGGTTGTGCGCGGTCAGGCCATATTGGGTTCGGTGATCGGCGCCCCCCGGTTGAAATGATGTCATTGGTCTCCTGATGCCCGTAACCCCGCTCCGGCGAAGTGTGATGAGCACCCTGACGCTCTGGAGCCGTCAGACCGACTTGGCGCGACGGTTGGAATTGGCCCTGACCATCGCCGTCTTCGTATCCGGTGTCGCCACCTTTGCCGCCCTGACCAGGACCAGCCCGCTCGGCGGACCCAATCCGCGCACGGTTTTCTCGCTGCTGATCCTGGATCTTCTGCTGATCCTGCCTCTGACCGCCTTGATCGGGCGGCGGATTGCCACCGTCTGGGCCGAGCGTCGCGCCGGCGTGGCGGGGGCCAAGCTGCATGTCCGGCTGGTGCTGATGTTCTCGGCGGTGGCCATCACGCCAACCATCCTGGTGGCGGTGTTCTCCGGGCTGCTGATCAATATTGGCGTCGAACAATGGTTCAGCAGCCGGGTCAGCACCGCGCTTGATGAATCCCTTGCCGTGGCCAATGCCTATCTTGACGAGCATCAGCAGGTCATCCGGGGCGATGCGGTGGCGATGGCGACCGACATCAATCGCGAAGGATTTGTGCTGCTGCGCAATCCGGCCCTGCTCAATCAGCTGGTGGCGACCCAGGCCGCCTTGCGCGGCCTGACCGAAGCGATCGTGTTCGACAGTTCCGGGCGGGTATTGGCCAGCACCGGCCTGGCCTTTTCGATGGAGATGTCCCTCGATCAATTGCCGCAATCGAAATTGCAGCAGGCGCGGGAGGGCGAGGCCGTCGTGCTGACCAATCCTGGCGACCAGCGGGTGCGCGCCCTGGTGAGGCTGGACGCCGGTCCACCCGACGTTTTTCTCTATGTGGGGCGGTTCGTCGATCCCAAGGTGATCGACCACATGGAGCGTACCAGCCGCGCTGTTGAGGAGTATCAACAACTTGAAGGAACACGCTCAGGTTTGGAGGTAACTTTTTCGGCCTTTTACGCGGTGGTCGCGCTGTTGCTTCTGCTCGGTGCGATGTGGGTCGGCCTGACCTTGGCGACCAGGCTGGCCACGCCGATCATCAAACTGATCGACGCGGCTGAACGGGTCCGCGGCGGCGACCTGACGGCGCGGGTCGAGGAACCCGACAGTACCGATGAATTGGGGTCCCTGTCGCGCGCCTTCAATCGGATGACCAGCCAATTGGCGGCGCAGCGGCGCGACCTGATGGACGTCAATCAACAACTCGACGAGCGGCGGCGTTTTACGGAAACCGTGTTGGCCGGCGTCTCCGCCGGGGTGATCGGGCTGGACCGGATGGGAGTGGTCACGCTTCCCAACCGAACGGCGCTCGACTATCTCGCGCTCGATCAGGCTTTGGTGATCGGACGCAAACTGACCGATCTGGTCCCCGAGATCAGCGCCTTGCTGCGCGCCGCCGGAGAACGTCCGGAACGGTCGGTGCAGGACGAAATCACCCTGTCCCGCCAGGAACGCACCCGCATGCTGCTGGTGCGGGTTGTGGCCGAACGGGCCCAATCCGATGTGACCGGCTTCGTCGTCACGCTCGACGATATCACCGATCTGCTGGCGGCGCAGCGCCAGGCCGCCTGGGCCGATGTGGCGCGCCGTATCGCCCATGAGATCAAGAACCCGCTAACCCCGATCCAATTGTCAGCCGAGCGTCTGAAGCGCAAATATCTCAAGAAGATCGTCGATGATCCCGAGACCTTTCTCGCTTGCACCGACACCATCATCCGCCAAGTGAGCGATATCGGCCGCATGGTCGATGAATTCTCCGCCTTCGCGCGCATGCCGAGCCCGGTGATGAAGCAGGAGGATCTGACCGAAGTGGTCCGGCAGTCCCTGTTTCTGGCACGCACCGGCTATCCTGGCGTGCAGTTCATCGCCGATCTGCCGTCCGAACCGACCCTGTTGCGTTGTGACGCGCGTCAGATCGGCCAGGCCCTCAATAATCTGCTGAAAAACGCCGTCGAAGCGACCATGCAAGGCGAGGGTGAGGGCATCGCGGTTTTGCCGGGCGAGGTTACCGTGCGGGTACAGGAGTTGGCAGGACGCTGGAGAGCCATCATCGAGGATAATGGCAAGGGTCTGCCGGCCAACCTGAAAGACCGCCTGACCGAGCCCTATGTGACGACCCGAAGCAAGGGAACCGGATTGGGCCTTGCCATCGTCAAGAAAATCATGGAAGACCATGGGGGCGACCTGACGCTGGAAGATCGTAAAAGTGGAGGCGCCCGGGTCAGCCTGGTCTTCCCGCCCAAGGAATTCGAAGCCTGATGTTGCGTTTCGCGGTGAGCTAAGAAGACGATGGCCCATGACATTCTGATCGTCGATGACGAAGTCGACATTCGACTCCTCGTCGGCGGCATCCTCACCGATGAGGGTTTTGCCACGCGGGAAGCGGGCAATGCCGATCAGGCTTTGGATGCGCTGCGCGCTCGCCGCCCGAGTCTGGTGCTGCTTGATATCTGGTTGCAAGGCAGCCGGCTCGACGGGCTTGGCATCCTGGCGGAGATCAAGCGTCACCACCCGGACGTCCCGGTGGTGATGATGAGCGGCCACGGCACCATCGAAACCGCCGTCGCCGCGATCAAGCAGGGCGCCTACGAGTTCATCGAAAAGCCCTTCCAGGCCGACCGTCTGCTGCTTGCGGTGGAACGCGCCATCGAGTCGGCCCGTCTTCGCCGACAGATCGAGGAGCTGCGCCGCCGCGCCGGCGGCGAAGACGAACTGCTGGGCATTTCGCCGGCGATCAATCATATCCGCCAGGCCATCGACCGGGTCGCGCCGACCGGATCGCGAGTTCTGATCACCGGCCCGGCCGGGGTCGGCAAGGAAGTGGTCGCGCGCCATCTGCATCTGGCGTCGAAGCGCACCGACGGGCCCTTCGTGGTGCTGAATTGCGCGGCGATGCAGCCCACCTCGATGGAGTCCGAACTGTTCGGTGTCGAGCGGACCGGCGAGGGGATGACCAAGATCGGCACCTTCGAGCAGGCCCATGGCGGGACCCTGGTGCTCGACGAGGTCGCCGATATGCCGCTGGAAACTCAGGGCAAGATAGTCCGCGTGCTGCAGGAACAGACTTTTGAGCGGGTCGGCGGCGGGAAACGGGTCGAGGTTGATGTCAGGGTCATGGCGACCACCAATCGCGATCTGCCGACCGAGATCAATTCCGGCCGTTTCCGCGAAGATCTCTTCTACCGCCTCAATGTGGTGCCGCTGAAATTGCCCTCCTTACGCGAACGGCGCGAGGATATTCCGGTGCTGGCCGCCCATTTCATGGGCTGGGCGGCGACCAACGCCGGTGTGCCGATGCGCCCGATCGGCGATGACGCGATGGCCGCCCTGCAGGCCTATGACTGGCCGGGCAATGCGCGGCAACTCCGTAATGTCATGGATTGGCTGTTGATCATGGCGTCGGGCGAAGCGCGTGAACCGATCCGCGCCGACATGCTGCCGCCGGAAATCGGCGCCATTACGCCCTCCGTTCTGCGCTGGGAAAAATCCGGCGAGATCATGACATTGCCGCTGAGGGACGCCCGTGAAGTGTTCGAACGGGAATATCTGCTGACCCAGGTGACCCGCTTTGGCGGCAATATCTCCCGCACAGCCGCCTTTGTCGGCATGGAGCGCTCGGCGCTGCACCGAAAATTGAAGCTTCTCGGGATCAACTCCGATGACCGCAAATAGGGGTCGTTCGCGATGAAAGTGATTATTTGCGGCGCCGGGCAGGTGGGTTTCGCCATTGCGCGGTATCTCGCCAATGAGAACAATGATGTCACGGTGATCGATCAAAGGCCGGAATTGCTGCGGACCATCGGCGATACGCTCGATGTCCGCTGCGTGGTCGGTTTTGCATCCCATCCGACCGTGCTGGAGCAGGCCGGCGCCACCGATGCCGACATGATCATCGCCGTCACCGCCGGTGACGAGGTCAATATGATCGCCTGCCAGGTCGCCCATTCGCTCTTCAATGTCACCAAGACGATTGCCCGCGTGCGTCAGCAATCCTATCTGCAACCTGTCTGGGCCAATCTTTTCGCCAGGGATCACCTGCCGATCGACGTCATCATCTCGCCGGAAATCGAGGTGGCGCGCGCCATCACCCGTCGGCTGCAGGTCCCCGGCGCCATCGAGATGATACCTTTGGCCGGCGACAAGGTGCGTCTGATCGGCGTGCGCTGCACCGATGAAACGCCCCTGGTGAACACGCCGCTGCGCCAACTCACTGTTTTGTTCCCCGACCTCAATATCGTCATCATCGGCATCATCCGCAAAGGCCGTGCGATTGTGCCGACCGCCGAGGACCGCATGCTGCCCGGCGATGAAGTGATGTTCGTCGCCGATACACGTCACATGGCGCGCGCCATGGCGGCGTTCGGCCATGAGGAACCGGAGGCGCGGCGGATCGTGGTGTTCGGCGGCGGCAATATCGGGCTTTGTCTGGCTCAGCAGATCGAGATCCTGCCATCGGGGGTGACCGCCAAGGTGGTTGAGCTTGACCGCGCCAAAGCCGAGGAGGCGGCGCGGGCGCTGCACCACACCATGGTGCTGCATGGCGATGTGCTGGACGGCGCGATCCTGGCCGAAGCCAATGTCGCCCAAGCGGAAACCGTGGTCGCCGTCACCAATGACGACGAGACGAACATCCTGGCGTCGCTCCTGGCCAAACGACTGGGCTGCGGCCGGGTGATGGCGCTGGTCAATAAAGCCGATTATGCCAGCCTGATGAGCGAACTGGGGATCGATGTGGTGATCAGCCCGCGCGCCATTACCGTTTCCAATATCCTGCATCATGTGCGACGCGGCCGGATCCATGCGGTGCACAGTCTTCGCGAAGGCTTTGGCGAACTGATCGAGGCCGATGCGCTCGAGACTTCGCCCATGGTCGGTAAACCGCTCAAGGATGTCCGCCTGCCGCCCGGCGTGCTGCTTGGCGCCGTGGTGCGTGACGGCAAAGTGATCAATCCGCGCGGCCACACCGTCGTTCAGGTTCATGACCGGGTAATCCTGTTCGCACCAAGCGAGGCGGTGAAGAAAGTCGAGAAGATGTTCTCGGTCAGCCTGGAGTATTTTTAGGTCATGGCCCGCTTCGCCTATGTAAATGGTCAATACCAGCCTTATGGCGAGGCCGCCGTCCATATCGATGACCGCGGCTATCAGTTTGCCGATGGGGTCTATGAGGTGATCGCCGTGATCGGCGGACGCCTGCTCGACGAAATACCGCATCTCGACCGTCTCGACCGCTCGCTCGCGGCGCTTTCGATTTTACCGCCCCTGTCGCGTCCCGCGCTGCGCCACATATTACGCGAGACCCTGCGCCGCAATCGGATCACCGCCGGGATCCTCTATCTGCAGATCACCCGGGGCGTCGCCAAACGCGATCATCCTTTTCCGAAGGATGCCGTACCCGCTTTGGTGGTCACCGCGCGGCGCTTCAAAGGCGCCTCGGAGTCGATCGTCTCGGCCGGGGTCGCGGTGGTCACCACACAAGACCTGCGCTGGCACCGCTGCGACATCAAATCCATTTCCCTGCTGCCGAATGTTCTCGCCAAGCAGGGCGCTCGCGCCCAGGGCGCCTTTGAAGCCTGGATGGTGGACCGGCAGGGGCATGTCACCGAAGGGGCGTCGACCAATGCCTGGATCATCAGCAAACAGGGCGAATTGATCACCCGGTCAGCCGACCACGCCATTTTGAATGGGGTGACCCGGCTGGCGGTGCTGGCGGCGGCGAAGCGGCTAGGCCTGACGATCGTCGAACGCCCGTTTACCGTCAGCGAGGCGCAGCAGGCCAAGGAAGCCTTTCTGACAAGCACGACCAGTCATGTGCTGCCGGTCGTGCGCATCGATCAGCACCCGATCGGCAATGGCCATCCGGGCGAACTCTCGCTGGCGTTGCGGCAAGCCTATCTGCACCAACACGGCCTGTTGAGCGGCGCCTTCCGATGAAGCGGCCGGCGGCGATCCTGTTTGACTGGGATAATACTTTGGTCGATAGCTGGGGGTGCATCCAGCAGGCGATGAACGCGACCTTGACGGCGATGGATCATCCGACCTGGGACATGGCTGAGACCCAGCGACGCGTGGCGCTTTCGATGAAGGATGCTTTTCCGTCCTTGTTCGGCGAAAGATGGCGTGAAGCGCGCGATATTTTCTACCGAACATTCGCCTCTATCCATTTAGATTTGCTGAAACCTCTGCCCGGTGCAGAGAATACTCTAAAAAATTTGCGTGTTTGCGGAATTCCTCTTGCCGTGGTCAGTAACAAGACCGGGCCCTTCGTTCGCAAGGAGGCCGATTTTCTTGCTTGGACCCCGTTCTTCACCCGTCTGGTCGGCGCCGGCGACGCCCTCGCCGACAAACCGTCGGAATTGCCGGTTTTGCTTGCCCTTGAGTCGATCGGTATCAAAGCGAGCGAGGATATCTGGTTCGTCGGCGATGCCCTGGTTGATATGCAATGCGCCAGAAATGCGGGATTGGCGCCAATTCTGATGCGGCAGGAAAGCGCAGCGGGGGAAGATGTCAGTGCTTTTTCTCCGCGGGCCGAATTTCAATCATGGAGTGCGTTCGACCAGTATATGAACGAAATTCTGGTTCCCTAATAATTGGTTTGATGTTAACCAAGTCAGGGTAAGGTGCTTGATCGGGTGGGGCTTTGCCCTTTTGGTCCAAAAACGAGTCGAGGATATGACAGCAGAAAAAAGCCAAAACGTGCAGGATGTATTTCTTAACTATATCCGAAAGAATAAGACACCGGTCACCGTATTTCTCGTCAACGGGGTGAAGTTGCAAGGCATCGTCACCTCATTCGATAATTTCTCGGTTCTGCTGCGGCGCGATGGGCACACCCAGCTGGTGTATAAGCACGCGATCTCGACGGTCATGCCGGGTGGGCCGGTTGCCCTGTTCGATCCCACCGGGCCGGAGGGTGCCGAAGAATAGTGTCCACTTCACCGACCATGGTGGTGCATCCCGCCAAGAAAACCCCTGATAAGGTCGGTTCTGACGCTGGGCGCATGCCCGAAGCCCGGTTAGCCGAAGCAGTGGGGCTTGCGCGGGCCATCGATCTTGAGATCAGGGCCACTGAAATCGTCAGTCTGAACAAACCGAGGCCGGCCACATTGTTGGGCAGCGGTACAGTCGAAAGACTGGGAGTCTTGGTCAAGCAGCACGAAATCGCCCTGGTGGTGATCGACGCCCCTGTCACGCCCGGCCAGCAGAGAAATCTTGAAAAAGCCTTGGACGCCAAGGTCATCGACCGTACCGGATTGATTCTCGAGATTTTCGGTGCCCGCGCCCGGACCCGAGAAGGCACGCTGCAGGTCGAATTGGCGTCGCTGACCTATCAGAAGTCCCGTCTCGTTCGATCCTGGACCCATCTTGAACGGCAACGCGGCGGTTTCGGCTTCCTGGGCGGTCCCGGCGAAACCCAGATCGAAGCCGATCGCCGCATGATCGGCGACCGAATCGTCCGCCTGAAAAAAGAGTTGGTCGAGGTCAAGCGCACCCGTGACCTGCACCGCAAAGCCCGGAAGCGCGTTCCCTATCCGATTGTCGCCCTGGTCGGCTATACCAATGCCGGCAAATCGACCCTGTTCAACCGGCTTACGAGTGCTTCCGTCGTGGTGCGCGATCAGCTCTTCGCGACCCTCGACCCGACCATGCGTCTGTTGAGCCTGCCATCCGGGCGCAAAGTGATCCTGTCGGACACGGTCGGTTTCGTCTCGGATCTGCCGCATGAACTGGTCGCCGCGTTCCGCGCGACCCTGGAAGAGGTACTGGAGGCAGATCTGATCGTCCATGTGCGGGATATTGCTCATCCCGACAGCGACAGCCAGCGCCAGGATGTTGAAACGGTGCTGCGTGAACTGGGCATCGGCGACCAGGTCGATCAGGGATTGATCGAAGCCTGGAACAAGATCGATCTGCTCGACGGCGAGGACGGATACGACGTGCTCAATCAGACCCGCCGTGATGCGCGGCATGTTGCTACCTCTGCGGCGACCGGAGAGGGGATCCCACGCCTGCTCGCCCTGCTCGACGAAAAACTGGCGGCCGAGCGGCAATTATTGACGCTTGATATCAAATTGGAGGATGGCGCCTCGCTCGCCTGGCTCTATCGCCATGGCGACGTGGTGCGGCGCCAGGATGACGAACTCTGCGCCCATCTGCTGGTCCGGCTCGATGCGGTCGACGCGGGACGATTCGAGCACTTGCAGGGATTATAGGGGAGGCGAGGATGATCGGGATTCGTGGCTTGGCGTTCGGCGCCAGCTTGTTGATGACCAGCGCGCTCCAGGCAGGGGCGCCGGAGCCCGATCCCGCGGCCTTTCGCGCCCTGTTCAAGGAACTGATCGAGACCAATACCACCCAGTCGGCGGGCAGCTGCACAGCGGCCGCCGATAAGATCGCCACCCATCTCAGATCCGCCGGATTCACCTCTTCCAATCTGACGCTTTTCTCGGTCCCTGAATTTCCCAAGGATGGCGGTTTGGTGGCCAGCTTGCCGGGCAGCGATCCCACGGCCAAAGCAATCCTGCTCCTGGCGCATCTCGACGTGGTCGAGGCGAAACGCGAGGACTGGACGCGCGATCCTTTCACCCTGATCGAGGAAGACGGCAAGTTCTTCGGCCGTGGCACCAGCGACGATAAGACTCAGGCCGCCATCTGGGCCGATATGATGATCCGCTTCAAGCAAGAGGGTTTCAAGCCGCGCGCCACCATCAAGATGGCACTGACCTGCGGCGAGGAGGGTGGACGTTTCAATGGCGCGAAATGGTTGACCGAGCATCACCGCGATTGGATCGAGGCCGCCTTCGCTTTGAATGAAGGTGGCTTCATCACCACCGATGCAAAGGGCGCTCCGGTCTCACTGTCGGTCGAAGCTGGCGAAAAGACCTATCAGGATTTCCGCCTTGAGGTGACCAATCCCGGCGGCCATTCCTCCCGGCCGGTCAGGGACAATGCCATCTATCATCTGGCCCATGCGCTGGTTCAGCTGCAGAATTTCGACTTCCCGATCACCTTCATCGACGCCAACCGGGCTTATTTTACCGGTATGGCCTTGGCCTTGGCGAAACAGGGCGACCCGGAGACCGCCGCCCAGATGACCGCGATGACGCGGACGCCGCCCGATCTGGAGGCTGCCGAGAAGGTCGCGGCAAAGGATCCTTCCTGGAATTCGACCCTGCGCACGACCTGTGTCGCGACCCTGCTTGAGGGCGGACATGCTCCGAACGCTCTGCCGCAGCGGGCGCGCGCCAATGTCAATTGCCGGATCTTCCCCGGTATGGCCAAGGAGACGGTGCGCGCCCAACTCGCCGCCATCATCAATGACCCGGCGGTCAGCGTGACGATGATGGAAGATTTCGGCGATACCGCCCGCGCCCCTGCTTTGACTCCCCAGGTCATGGGACCACTCACCAAGCTGGCTGGCGAAATGTGGCCCGGTCTGCCCGTACTGCCGATCCTTCAGCCTTACGCCACCGATGGCCGGTTTCTGAATGAAGTCGGCATTCCGACCTATGGGATCGACGGATCCCTGGTCGACCGCAGCCTCAACAATATGCACGGTCTGAACGAATATGCCGGGGTCCAGTCGCTCTATCGCGACCGCGAATTTCTGTATCGGCTGGTCAAGCTCTATGCCGATGCGGGCTAGCATCGCCCTCTAAACCATTGATTAGTGATTATGAAGTTCCATCCGGGTGATGGTCAGGCTGGCATCCTTTGTGGCTCCACAAAGCCGGATCAATTTATCGTGGGTGCTCCGACCGACCTCGATATCATTAATGAATAATGTGGCCAGTGACGCGATCTTCGGCTGGATCTTTTCGGCGGCGGTGACGCAGTCTTCCGGCGACAGGCGATCGACACTCACGGTGATATGCTCGCGGGTGGCGCGGACCTTGACATCGCCGCGCTGGCTGACGCCGAGCGGGCTGCTGTGCAAGGCGTCGGCCATCTGGTCGGCGATTTCGCTGCCGCTCGAGGTGAGCTTACGGTCGGGAAGCAGCCATAGCAGGTAGAGCGCACACGTCGCTAAGCTCGCAACGAGCAACACTTTGAGCCGCCCGCGTTGCCGGCGATTGCGCAGTTCTTCGCTCTCGCCGCGGGTCAATCGTCCGTGTTTGGCGGATTGCAGCAGGACAATGCAGCGCAAGGCGGCCTGCCGGACGGCCGGCGTGCGGCGTGACGCCGTGCCACCGGTCGGCAATTGGCCGGTTATCACCTTGACCTGACCTAACAGATTGGAAAGGAGCTGCTTATCGCCCGGCCGCCGAAGCAACAATTTCAGGGTGGAGGTAACGGCTTCAGTCAAATCATCGCGGTCGGTGATCCAACGGATCCGCTTCAGCGTCTTGAGGAAAATTATCTCATCCATGACCCCGTCCCGGCGTACTATATATGTAAGAAAAAATGTGATTCAGACGTCTAAACTTATCCTGCTCTATCCAGTCGACCCATCGTAAAATATTTAAACGATTTCTACGATATTTAACTTCGAAGGTGTCGTTAATGAATTTAAGCACGCGCATGACAGGGACACCAGCCCGGGTGACACATTTCGTCGCTTACAGACGGGACGGAATGGCTTACCTTTGCGCGATCGCTGAAATTCCGCGCTTCGCATCGTCAATTCTCATGGCAATAGGTTGGTATGGCCATCGTTGCTCCTGAACTGGTTACCAAGATCCTCGACGAGGTCTCCCGTGACGTCATCCTGCCAAGGTTCAGGGCGCTTGGCGCGCAGGATATCCGCGAGAAGAAACCGGGCGATCTGGTAACCATCGCCGACACCGAGGCGGAACGGGAATTGGCGCGCTGCCTCGTTGAGTTGCTCCCGGGATCTCGCGTGGTCGGCGAAGAGGGGGTCTCGGCGGATCCTGCCCTGTTGACCCTTCTGGCTGAATCGGCGCCTGTTTGGGTGATCGATCCGATCGACGGCACGGGCAATTTCGTCAAGGGAAAGTCGGAATTCGCGATCATCGTCGCCCTGGTGCAGAATCAGACCACTTTGCAAGGCTGGATTCATGATCCGCTCTTATTCCGCACCAGTTTTGCGGTTAAAGGCTCTGGCGCCTGGTGTGACGGCCGCCGCGTCAGGATATCGAACGATCGGTCGGTACCCCTGATTGGGGCTACCGCCTGGCGTGACCGACCGACATTGGAAAAAGCCGGACTGGCTTTGCGCCAATTGGGCAGCGCCGCCCATGAATATCTCGCTCTGCTCGACGGCTCACTGGATTTCACCTGCTATCGCCGATTACACCCATGGGATCATGCCGCTGGTGTGCTGATCTATGGCGAGGCGGGAGGGATCGCTGCCTGCCTTGACGGCTCCGCCTACCGACCGATCCCGCAAGACGGCAGCTTGCTGATGGCGCCCGATGCGCCCTCTTGGAGATCGCTCGCCGATTTGCTCAGCCCTGCGGGCTGAAATCTCATGTGACGCCTCCGCTCCGCTTCCGGCGGGCTCAGGCGCCGCTCGGGCTTTGGCCCTGCGGGCTGAAATTTCATGTGACGCCTCCGCTCCGCTTCCGGCGGGCTCAGGCGCCGCTCGGGCT